>JADMIO010830134.1_pt1 | contig 93119 bp, 68 predicted proteins | sample 8958161 | NCBI WGS metagenome assembly JADMIO01 (sample SAMN16585339, study PRJNA669376) | soil metagenome | isolation source: Crop rotation soil | place: USA: Cullars Rotation, Alabama | collected 2011
CGCGACAACTTGTCCACGTGGAATTCTAAGCTTAGGATCCCAATGTGCTGGAAAGAAAAACTGAATCCTGCCGTTGTACCTCGCGGAATGGAAAAGCCCTGCATAGTTCCATCGGAGCAATATCCGGGCTGATCTTAGTAAAGACCTTCCTGGCGCTGTCTTTCAGGTTCATCCATATGGGTATGGCCACGCCTGAAGCCCATAATGATCCATCTCTTGCAATGATATACGAGAAAAGCTCTCCTGCAAGTATATCCACCGCATCGGTCATTACCATTTCAGGAACATCAACAGCCGTATTGCCAAGACCTCCGCCGAAATTAATCCTGGTGGTGCCCCATCCATAACAATTGCCTTTGTCATCAAGCGCAAGAAAGCTATCGCCGTCGTCACAGCCGGAAATAGCAATGATGTTTTTTAATCCGGGTAAAAGCCTGGGCTGAGGATCAAACGAACCTCCAAATCTTTTGCCCCATTGGTAAACATTCCCGACTGAATCGAGCGCGATGGTGGTATAATCGCATGATTTGATATCAACGATGCCTTTCAGGTTGGATACCTGAACAGGTGATGTAGCTATTGTAGTTACAGGCGATGAGTTCCCCAGGATGCCATAGGTGTTTTTCCCACATACCCATACCGTCTTGTCGGATTTTAATACGGTTATTGCATAATAGCTGTTGGCTACCCGTACTGCAGAAGTTATATCCATTTTTCCAGGTTCAAGCTTCATAATTGTTGAAACTTTCCCGTTCCCGAATTCGCCGTTGGTATTTTGTCCAAGCGACCAAACGCTACCATCATATTTTACAAATGAAACCGTATGACTCCCGGCATCTGCAAACTTTACATTTTTAAGCTCGGGAAGTGTTACAGGAGTATTGGAGATCTTGCCCCAGACCCAACCCGTGCTATCGCACTTAATTACCGCCATGATATAGCCGCAGGTATAAAATTTCACATTCGACATTCCCTGGGCTAAGACAGGAATCTTCGATTCAACATTTGATCCATTGCCAAGCTGCCTGTATTGGTTCTGTCCCCAGCCAAAGAGCTGGAATGAATCCGTGCATACCGTATATCCTGAATAGGAGCCTACAGTATAATTATAAGGCTTATACCATTTCCTGCCGCCAAAGCCATCTCCGGTGAGGCTGTTTTGAGATGAACCTGCAATAAAACCAGAAAGCGATATGGTGAATATGGTAAGCCTGAGGTTCAATAGTTATTTTATTTGCTTTATCAAAGTTATATACAAATTTCCTGAAAAGCGATGCAACTATGTCATTTTATTTGATGAATATATAAGTGTGAACGTTGCCAGCAACCGAACACATTAAGGCGGACACTTTTAAATCCTCCGGCAGTCATTGTTTTATTTCGTGCATATATTTTTAGCAAAACATTCTCACTGCAAAAAGCATTAATTAAATTTGTAGTTCAGGATGTCACTATCTTCATTTCATTCTTCTGTTTCAGACTGGTTTATTAAAAGTTTTGAGAATCCTACGGATGTTCAAGTCCAGGCGTGGAGTTCAATCACGTCGGGCAATAACACGCTGATCGCAGCTCCCACGGGTTCAGGAAAAACACTGGCAGCGTTTCTTTCGGCAATTGATGGTCTTGTAAAGCAGGGCCTGAAGGGAGCATTAATGCCTGGCATCCAGGTGGTTTATATTTCACCGCTCAAAGCCCTGAGTAATGATATTGAAAGAAATCTGCAAATTCCGCTTGAAGGAATTAAAAAGGAGCTCGAGGCACAGGGAAAACAAATCCCTGAGATCGAGGTGATGGTAAGAACAGGCGATACCACGGTAGCTGCAAGGACTGCCATGACAAAAAAACCTCCTCACATTCTTGTCACCACACCGGAATCATTGTACATCATGCTTACCAGTGATAACGGCAGGAATATGCTGAGCACTGCCCATACCCTGATTGTAGATGAGATCCATGCGCTCGTGGGAGATAAAAGAGGTTCGCATCTTTCACTTTCTGTTGAGAGACTTGAATCACTCACCGGTAATAAGCTGCATCGCATCGGATTATCGGCCACGCAAAAGCCCGTAGAGCAGGTTGCAAATTACCTGGTGGGAACTAATGCAACATGCAATATTGTAGATACAGGCCACAGGCGCAAGCTTGATCTTGGAATTGAAATACCCAACTCACCTCTTACCGCTGTTATGGCCAATGAAGTGTGGACAGAGATCTATGCCAGGCTGATCCAATTCATTAAGTCACATGAAACTACGCTCATCTTTGTCAATACCCGGAGACTTGCTGAGCGATTATCACATAACCTGAACGAGATGCTGGGTCCTGGCTTTGTCCTCGCACATCACGGGAGCATGTCGAAAGAGCACCGGTTTGAGGCAGAGCAGAAACTGAAGGCAGGAAAGCTGAAAGCTCTTGTGGCCACAGCTTCCATGGAGCTCGGTATCGATGTGGGATCTATTGATCTGGTTTGCCAGATCGGGTCATCACGTTCCATTGCTGCATTCCTGCAACGTGTGGGCCGCTCGGGACATAGTGTAAATAAAACTCCAAAAGGACGCCTGTTCCCGTTAACCTGCGATGAGCTCGTGGAATGCGTGGCTATTATGGAAGCTATAAGGCATGGAGAGCTGGATAAGATCATCATGCCTGAAAAGCCGCTGGATATTCTTGCGCAGCAGATAGTGGCCGAATCATCAGCGCGCGATTTTACAGAAGATGAATTGTATGCATTGGTTACAAAAGCCTACCCATACCGCGAATTGAGCAGGAAAGAATTTGATGAGGTGATCGCCATGCTTGCAGAAGGGTATAACGGACGAAGCGGGAGAAAGAATGCTTACCTGTATCATGATATTGTGAATGGTAAGATTAAAGCCAGGAAGAATGCCAAACTCACTGCGATCATGTCAGGCGGGGCTATCCCCGATACTTTTGATTATGATGTGATGCTTGACCCTGAAAATATTTTCGTGGGAACAGTGAATGAGGATTTCGCGGTGGAAGCAATTCCCGGTGATATTTTCCAATTGGGAAATAATTCATGGCAGATCCTGAGACTGGAAACAGGGAAATTGCGTGTTGAAGATGCGCATGGCCAGCCAGCCACCATCCCGTTCTGGCTTGGTGAGGCACCTGGCAGAACACCAGAGCTATCTATGGCAGTGTCGAGGCTGCGTGAAAATATCGCTGACCGGTTAGGTAATCTCAATAATCTCCCGGTGGATGAACATGGTATTATCACTGATGATTCGTATAAAAAAGAAGCGGTACAATGGCTTGTTCGTGAAGCCGGAATAATGCCTGATGTAGCGGATCAGCTTGTGGTGTATATGGCTTCAGCTAAAGCGGCGCTTAAGGTGATGCCTTCGCAGGATACCATTGTGATGGAACGTTTCTTTGATGATGCCGGTGATATGCACCTGGTGATCCACTCCCCTTTTGGCAACCGTTTGAACAAAGCATGGGGACTTGCATTGCGAAAAAGGTTTTGCAGGAAATTCAATTTTGAATTGCAGGCAGCAGCAAGCGATGATGCCATTATTCTTTCCCTTGGCTCAACACATAGCTTCCCTCTCGAGGAAGTATTCGGTTACCTAAGTCCTGAAACGGTTAGGAATGTCCTTATCCAGGCTTTGCTTGACGCACCGATGTTCGGCGTTCGCTGGAGATGGAATGCTTCGAGGGCTTTGGCGGTAGTGCGACGCCGTGGAAATAAACGCATGCCACCCCAGTTGCAACGCACGGCGGCTGAAGATCTTATTGCACAGGTATTTCCTGATCAGCTTGCCTGCCTTGAAAATATTGCCGGCGATCGTGAAGTGCCTGATCATCCATTGGTAAATCAAACCCTGTATGATTGTCTTCATGAAGTAATGGATATTGATGGTCTTGAAGATCTTTTACGACGGATAAAAAACAAGGAGATACATCTTGTCGCCCGTGATCTGAAGGAACCTTCACCTCTGGCGCATGAAATATTGAATGCAAGGCCTTATGCATTTCTTGATGATGCTCCGCTTGAAGAACGACGCACACAGGCAGTGAAAAACCGGCGCTGGCTAAACCCGGCTGAAGCAAACGACCTCGGCAAGCTTGACCTGCAGGCTATTGAAGCGGTAAGAAAAGAAGCCTGGCCTGAAGCTACAAATCCTGATGAGCTGCATGATGCTATGCTGCTATCCGGTTTTTTTACGGCAGAAGAAGGAGTTAATAATGGCTGGCAGGCATATCTTGATGTTTTAATCAGGGAAGGCCGTGCAAGCATTTTGCCTGTTGATGGCAATCATGCACTATGGATCGCAACGGAGCGCGTCCCTTTTATAGAAAAATTATATCCGGGTAAAAAGCTGTTGTATGATGTGGTGATACCTGAAAAATTCATGGCTTCATTAAATCCTGGTAAAGACCCGCTCACAGAGCTTATCAGGGGAAGGATGGATATCATGGGCCCTTTCACCTCTTTTGAAATTGCGGAAAAATTGCGATTGCCGGCAACGGATACAGATACCGCTTTGATCAGGCTGGAAAATGAAGGCTGTGTTTTCCGTGGACAATTCACCGGTGAGCATGAGCTTGAATGGTGTGAAAGAAGATTATTGCGAAGGATACACAATTATACCCTGCGGAGATTACGTTCGGAGATCCAGCCTGTTTCTGCGGCTGATTATATGCGGTTCCTTTTCACCTGGCACCAGATGGATCCCGGAAATAAAGGAAATGGACCTGAAGCGCTTCAGCAGGCTTTGTTAAAGCTGGAAGGTTTTGAAGCGGCCGCTTCGGCCTGGGAAAGCGATATCCTTCCATCACGCATTAATGAATATGAGCATATATGGCTTGATATGCTTTGTATTTCAGGCAAAATTTCATGGGGTAGATTGAGGCCTACTGCTTCTGTAAGCCCGGTGAAATCAAGCCCGATCAGCTTTATCAGCCGGCAAAATCACGAGCTCTGGTCGCAGCCTGTTGACCCCTCAGAAGCTCCGTTATTGAGCGGTGAGGCTGTAAAAGTTCTGGAAGTGCTGAAGAAGAACGGGGCCTCATTTTTTGATGATATCATAAAGGAAACACGTCTTTTTGATTCACAGGCGGAAGATGCATTGGGTGAGCTCATCAGCGCAAGCATGATAACTTCCGATTCATTTACCGGTCTAAGAGCGTTGCTGATTCCTGATAAGTATAAGACCAATGCAGGCTCTTCAAGGCATTCACTCACATTTGATATGAGCGCTGCCGGCCGATGGTCGCAGATGCAGCATAAAACAGCAGAAGCTTCCAAAGATGACCTTGAACAGATCGCCTGGGCTTTGCTGCGCAGGTATGGTGTGATTTTCCGTAAAGTGGTAGAACGTGAAAACCTGGTTCCACCCTGGCGCGATCTGGTGAAGCAATTCCGTAAAATGGAAGCGCGCGGACAGATCCGTGGCGGAAGATTTATTGAAGGGGTATGGGGAGAACAATTTGCATTACCTGAATCAATCGGCGTGCTTCGTGATACCAGGAAAAAAGAAAAAACCGGGACGCTCATCACCATCAACGCTGCTGATCCGCTCAACCTCACTGGCATTCTGACACCTGGCGACAGGGTTCCTGCATATTCATCCAACAGGATCTTATATAAGGACGGCATCCCTGTTGCAACCCTTGAATCAAAAGAAGTGCATTTCCTAACTGAAGCTGATCCCGCAGAAAAAAGGAATCTTCAGCAGGCGCTGGTTCAAAGGGATATTTCGCCGAAGCTGAGGAAGTATTTGGGGAAGGGGGTTTTGTGATGAGTTATGGATTACAATCAGCCGGAGCGGTTGGTCTTTGGAAGTTAGTCATTAGTTGTTCGTCCCTCATCATTTATCCTACTCAAGCCCCGCCAGGGGCGAAATATGATTGCCTGGATATGATTGGCGATTACCTAGCCAGCAGCACCATCCCCGACTCATTATGCCGGTGGCTGTCTTCATCGGTGAAGACGATCTTGTAAACAAAATAATCTGAAGGCAGCGGCTCGCCTTTATAGCTGCCATCCCAGCCGCGGCACTGGAACCACTTGTCTTGGCAGGTCTCTTCAAACACCAGCTCACCCCAGCGGTCGAAGATCTGCATCTGGTATTGCTTAACGAAAGTGGATACCGGCCTGAAGAATTCATTCACACCATCTTTGTTGGGTGAAAAGGCCGTCGGTATAAACCAGGTGAAATAATCTTCGATATATAAGGTGTCTTCAAGCTCAGACCCGCAGCCGAAATTATTGCGGGCAATAAGCTTTACATAAAAATACCCTGTGTCGGTATAACGGTGCATGAAGGCATAGTGCGTATTAGGCTCAGCCGTGAGGGCTGTGCCATCGCCGAAAAGGAAATCAAATTCATCAGTGTACCGGGTATCCTGGCTGAAGTTAACACGGCCGTCATTTTTCTTGATCTTTTTAGGATCCCATTTGAACGTGATCAGCGGGTTATGATATACTTCGATAAAATCTGCTTTGGTAATGGAATCCACGCAGCCGAATGCCGAGACGGTCTTTAACCTCACCGTGTATTTGCCCGGCCTGGTATAGGTATGGATGCCAGGGTTGGCTGCGGTATCTGTCGAGCCATCGCCAAAGTCCCAGAAATATTTTACCGGAACAAACAAGGTGGATGTGTTGGTAATGGTCGCATCAAAAGGCTCGCAGCCTTTTGGATTGGGTGTGGTGAAATCAGCGATAGGGTTTTGCTCCACATCGATATATACCGAATCATAGGCCGTGGGCGAACATCCGTCGTCAGCTCCTACCCTATAATATTTTGAGCTGTCAGGGATGATGGAAACATTTTTCCCCGAACCTGCACCCTGGTTCCACTGGTACGTGATAACGGCTCCCGTCATCCCGCCAAAGGCCTGGGAGGAAAGATCAACAGACTCTCCCCTGCAGATCTTCGTTTTTGAAATGCCGGCTTTCACCGTCAGCGGCGGATATACATCCACGGTATACCGGGCGATATCATCCAGGCTGGTGCATCCATCCTGCATCAGCACCTGGTAAACTGTTTTCACCACAGGGCTCACCAGGAAGCTATAAGACTGCTGTGCCAGGGCCCCTGTGATGGAGTCTATCGCATTGCCGTTTTCCAGAAGATAATAGGTATAGCTCGAGTCCCCGCCTGTTCCCCAAACCGGGATATTATAGCTTCTTCCTTTACAGATGATGGTGTCTTTATCCAGGGTGAGCTTAAGAGGATTTCTCACGTTGGTGGATATTTGCTGGGTGTCATTAAGCGCCGTGCATCCGTCTTTTATCACTACCTTATAGCTGGTGCTGGCAGCGGGTGATACATGGAAATAATAGGTATTGCCGGGGGTGGCGTTTTTTATTGAATCTATGACTGAAGAGTTTTCCACCAGGTATAATGTATAGGTGCTGTCGCCCCCGTAAGGCGTAATGCGCATATCAAAACGCTGGCCGATGCACAGGGTGGTATCTGGAGAATGGGTAAAGCTTAAGGCTGCGCGGTGCCTGATAAATACATTCTGGGTATCGTCCTTTATCGTGCATCCGTCTTTTAAAACAAAATAATACGAAGGATTTAAAGGGGGTGTGAAGCTGAAGGTATATCCTGCCCCGGTGATTGCATTTTTCACGCTGTCAATAACCACAGCATTCTGATACAGGTAGATCCAATAGGTGCTGTCGCCGCCATAGGGCTTCACTTTCACCTGCAGAGATTGCCCCCGGCAGATCTGGCTGTCATTTTCCACTACCAGGTGCAGCGGATCGCGAAGCTGAACATGGATCTTCTGCGTATCGTTCAAATACGTGCAGCCGTCTCCCAGGATCAGCAAATAGTCAGTGCTGGAAGGGGGAATGGTGGTGAATGTTCTCTGGATACCCAGCGTTGTGTTTTTAATCGAATCAAGGACTGTATTATTTCTCACCAGGTAATAATCATAGGTGCTGTCGCCTCCGTAAGGGGTGAACCGGAATGTTACCGGCTGGCCTGCGCAGATGGTGGTATCAGGCGAATGCGTGAAATCCAGCGGCAGGCGGAAGGTGTACTGGAACTTCTGGCTGTCGTTTAAAACCGTGCATCCATCGGTAAGCACAATGCTAAGCCTGGTTTTAAACGTTGGCCTGGTATAGAAATTAACCACCTGACCTGCCACTGCATTTACAATGGAATCTATCCTGGAGGTGCTGTCAAGAAGATAAAGGGTATAGGTGCTGTCACCTCCTGATGCCATGACAGGTATTTGAGTGAGTGATCCCTCGCAGATAAACGAATCGATGCTGAAGGTAAAGTGGAGCGGTGAACGCACATGAACCCTGATACCCTGTGAATCATTCTGAGCGGTGCAGAAATCTTTAAGAACAAACGAGTAGCTGGCTCCCGCAGATGGTGTTATATTGAAATAATAATCATTGCCGATCGTGGCATTTTTGATGGAATCAGCAAGCACGCTGTTTTTATAAAAGTAAACAGCATAGCTGCTGTCGCCGCCTTTGGGTGTAACCCTCAAGGGATATGTCTGGCCCAGGCAAATGGTGGAGTCGGGCGAATGGGTAAAGCTCAGGGGCTGCCTTAAGGTGATGAAAATATTCTGCGTATCAGGCCTGATCGTGCATCCGTCAGACAAAACAAGCTTATATGAACTTCCTGTTACCGGGTAGATATTAAAAGTATAAAGAGTGTTCGGAATCGCATTGAGGATGCTATCGGTTTTGATATTATTGGTATAAAGCCTGATGGCATAGCTGCTGTCGCCACCCGATGCCATCACTTTTATGGGAAGCTTCTCCCCTCGGCAGAGCTGGCTGTCGTTGACTACGGTTAAATGCAGCGGATCCCTGAGCCTTACGGTGATCCTTTCGGTATCGTTAAGATAAGTACACCCGTCCACCAGGATCATCGAATAGATGGTGGTTTGCGCCGTAGGACTGATGGTGAAATAATAATGGTTGCCGATGCTGATATTTTTTAATGAATCAACCGGGACATTATTTTTCAGAAGATATGCATCATAGGTGCTGTCGCCGCCCCAGGGCACCAAATGCAGTGGCACCGTCTGGCCTGTGCAGATCATCGTATCCCGGGTATGGGTGAAGCTCAGCGGGACCCGGAAGGAATACACGATGCTTTGGGTATCGTTAAGCAGCGTGCAGCCGTCTTGTACAACTACTTTATACTGGTTCAGGCTTGTCGGATGCACATTGAACTGGTACTGGGTATTGGCAACGGCATTCTGTATCGAGTCAACCCTTATATTATGATCCAGAAGATATATGGTGTAGCTGCTGTCTCCGCCCGAAGGAGTGATTTTTATCGGGCTGAGTGTTCCTTCACAAACCGAGTAATTGATATTGAAGGTAAAGGACAACGGGTTGCGCGTGGTGACATAGATCACCTGGGTGTCGTTTATGATGGTGCAGCCATCGGTAAGCACCATTTTATACGTTGCATTGGCCTGGGTGGAAACGGTGAACCACCGCATCACATTATACACGGCATTGGTGATGGAATCCACCGGTGATCCGTTCTTTAACAGATAGATCTTATATGTAGAGTCGCCGCCAACAGGCCTGATATAAAGGGGAAACGTTTGCCCGCGGCATACCAGGGTATCGGCTGAATGCGTGAAATGAAGGCTGTCGCGGTAGCTGAACCTGAGCTGTTGGGTATCCTGCTTTAAGGTGCAGCCGTCTTTGATCACGATCTTAAAACTGGAAAAAGGATCGGGATAAAAATTAAAGCTGTAATTGGTATTGGCAGAGAGGTTCTGCAGTGAATCGATCGCCGCATTATTTTTCAGAAGGTATGCCGTGTAAGACGAGTCACCTCCATGCACCTTGAAATAAAAGCTGTTGTTGGTGTTGCGGCAGATCTGGAAGGAGTCGATATAGGTGGCTTGGAGGGAATCCCTCACTGACACTTTAATATTAGCTGATGTTCTGGTATAGCATTTACTCTGTATTTTGAAATAATATAATGTGCTGGTATCGGGATAAACATCAAAGCTTCCAATGGTATCAGATGCAATAAGGGTTGTCCCTTTATATAAGTCATAAGTGTAATGGTTCAGCGTATCGGGGTTTGTAACCGAGGCCATGACGACTGCTTTCCTTCCCTTACAGATAGTCGTATCGTGTGATAAGGAAAACTGCGTACTATCAAGCACCCTGACATAAAATGAATCGGCTACATCGCAAAATAAGACTCCACCGATATTAACGCGGTACCATTTACTGGTGCTGGCGGTTATTACGGGCCATGCCAGGTAAATGGAGTCCAGATCAGCGCCATTCGTCCATTTGAATTCATTATCGCCTGAATAACTTATTCTTACCTGAAAAGAGCTACCCTTGCATACCACTGTGTCAGGAGTTGTGATGATTACCGACGGATCTATAACTTTTACATATTGAAGCGATGTATCAATGATGGTATCAGAAGCGGAGCATAAATTATTACTGGAAAGCCGCGCTGTAATCATCATCACCTTTACAAGCCCGGTATCTGTAAAAGTTTTTGTCACATTTTGGGTGCTGAAAGTATCATTATTGAAATACCAGTGCCAGTATAATGGATTGTATCCATTGGAAACTCCGTTAAAAGAAAGCTGGTTGTTCCTGCAAACTTTTTTATAAAGCGTCGGGCTGCTATGGTTATCATTGATAACCCCATTAAAAGTAAAGTACTTCTGCAGGTCAAGAACTGAAGAGCCAATATTATAACCATAGGATTCCGCATTTCCATATCCATAAGCATATGCCGTAAAACCTGAATCGGAAGTCAGGGAATTGGCACCTGCACTTACACTCTTTTTAATATAAGAATAAGCGGTATTGCCAGCTACTACGGTAAAGGAGTTTCCGATATTAACACCATTAAGCTTTATAGACCCTACAGTACTGGTACGCGCTACAATGTTTACATAATGACCGGATATAACCGATGAAGCAGGATTGACAAACATGATGTTCTCAATTTTTTGTTCCACTGGTGTAACCCACATCATCATGGGGTCTCCGTTAGTTCCGCCGCATTGCTGGCCAACGGCATAAATCATCGTGCTTACCGGTTTATTGGAAGAGACGATCAGCGGAACCGAAGTGGTATCTTCATACCAGTCACCGGCATTTGTCAGTGAAACTGAATTACCCCTGATGGTTAATGTAGTTCCTGCCTTATCTGCAACCACCACATACCTGTCATGTGACCGGGTAGCCGTTGGTATGATGATAAACTGCTTCCCCCATGTATTGGTAGGATAAAGCTGTTCAAAAAGATGATCGCAATAGGCGCAGCTCGCCGGAATATTGGTGCATATGGAGCCGCCAAATACGGCAATAGGCTTGCAATTCTGAACATCAACCGCAGTTCCTGTAAGAGAGCTGTCAGTGAACGATTTTACCTGGTAAGCCTGCCCTTTGTTGAGCGTGATGGAATAAGCAATATTGCGGATATGTCCGTCAGAAGTTTTACAGGATGGAGTTATATTGATCTGTGTATTGTCCTGTGTAGCCACAATGGCGAATTCAGAAGATATTGTACTTGATTTATACGATAAAACCTTGTAGCTAATGCCAAGTGCAGTAACTGGTAAAATAACAGTGGCATCAGCAGTAGCCGGTGCATAATTAAGTGCATACGCCGTAATTTCTGTTGTTGATGTTATCCTAATCGCTTTGTTTACAGCAGATCCATAAACGTTATATAAGCTTGAATTAGCAATAGAAACGGTGTCTGAAACAAGTGTATTAGCCGGAACGCTTATTGATTTTGAATAACCAGTGTTGGGGTTCGCAACGGTGACAGTAGCATTCTGCGTGGCGCTGAAATGCAAAGTGAGCTTAAATCCGTTTGCTGCAAAAGTATTGTTGCCATTATTATTCATATAGGTAACCCAGAATTCGGTACCTCTGGTGCTTGCCTGTTGGGCATGCAGCAGTAATGAAGAAATAACCAGTAAAAAAAAGAAAATGGTTTTCTGCATCTACTAATGAATGATGAAAGTATTGACTTTTGTCAAAATTAGTTTTTCGTTTCCTGGTTTATTGTAAAAATAATATGATAGCCTTCACCGGATTCAGGTCTTTCGTTTGGTATGATTTCCAGGCTTCCGCTTATCCCTGAATCCCCCTTTGCGATGTGAATCCTGCCTTGCTGGCCTGGCCTCCGGCTGGTATAATGGCGCCCTCCCTAAGAATTCAGGCAGCGGTAATTTCGGTATTTCCTTTTCGATCAGGTTTTCAATATTGAAAAAATAACGCTGGTCCTTATCGTTAATGAAAGTGATGGCTGTTCCTGTTGACGCCGCGCGGGCCGTACGTCCAATCCGGTGAACATAATCTTCAGGATCGCGGGGTGAATCATAATTGATCACCAGGTCCACTCCTTCCACATCAATGCCGCGTGAAAGAATATCGGTACCAATTAAAACAGGCAACTGGCCGCTTTTGAATTCCAGCATGATGGCTTCACGTTCCGACTGTTCAAGATCGGAATGAAACGCCTTTACTTTTACACCTTCGCTTTTAAGCTCCTGGTTCAGCTTCTTTACATTTTCCTTGGTGGAAACAAATATTATCACTGTTTGATATGATCCCTTCTTCAAAAGGTATTTAATAAGCTGAACTTTCTTATCATCATAAACCATATAAGCCTGCTGCAGGATGCCTTCGGCAGGCTTGGAAATAGCGATGTTAATGTGCACCGGATCTTTAAGGATCTTGCCTGCCAGCGCCCTGATCTTAGGCGGCATGGTAGCTGAGAATAATAGAGTCTGCCTGTGCTTTGGGAAATAGCTCATGATGCGAAGGATATCTTCATAGAATCCCATATCCAGCATCCTGTCCGCTTCATCAAGCACCAGGTGTTCCAGGTGATCGAAAATATGTGAACCTGACTGAAGCTGAGCAAGCAGCCTGCCAGGGGTTGCAATGATGATATCGGCTCCTTTCTCAAGCGCCTTCTTTTGAACTTCCCAGGCCATTCCATCTCCTCCGCCATATACGGGCAAGGAGCTAACGCCAACGAAATAGGCAAAGCCTTCGATCTGCTGATCGATCTGCATTGCAAGCTCACGCGTTGGGGCAATAACAATGGTGTTGAGGTGCCGGTGCTTCGTATGCAGTATTTTCTGAAGCAGAGGAAGAATATAGGCTGCGGTTTTTCCCGTTCCGGTTTGCGCGCAGGCAATCAGGTCACTGTTATCGAGGATTACCGGAATAGCCTGTTCCTGTATAGGCGTAGGCTTGTCGAAACCCATGGCATCCAGGCCATCAAGTATGGAATCATCCAGTTTAAATTCTCTGAAAGTCAAGCTAAATAAAGCAGATCGTGCTGCTATCTAAAGAAGCTATGAAAGTCTTCTTAGTCAACGAATTTCACTTCGTTAGGTGATTTCACAGCAATCACCTTGGTAGCTACCTTGCGGGAAGTGATCTTGTTTTTAGCCACCACTTTATTTTTGCGGTCCTTACGTTTCAATCGGGTCGTTGCCATCGGTTGGAAAATTTTGGCGGCGAAGATAGCAATTTTTTAGTAAAATTTGAAGTGGTCGATCCAAAATAAGCAATCCGTTCTCATAGTATCCCGGCGCGCGCGCGCAATTAGTGACGCAAATCCGGCATGGCTCAAAATTCACATTATCAAACCAGTGATATTATGGTCAAATACTTTTTGTGTCACCTATGCATTTCTCTCTGCAATAAAGCTTCATTTTTATCAGTGTGATGCAAACACTTCATCTGCTTTCTGCATGATAGCATTTAAAAGCATGGGTTCGATTTTTACATTTTCATGAAAATAATCCAATAACAATTCCGTCGGCATATTTCCTGTGAGCTCTTCTGCTGCCATAGGACAGCCGCCGTATCCTTTGATAGCGCCATCAAACCTGAGGCAGCCGTTCTGGTACGCAGCATCTATTTTTTCTTTCCAGGTTGAACGGACCGTATGCAGGTGAGCACCGAATTCAATTCCGGGGAACTTTGGGATAAGGCCGGAAAAAAGGCTGGCAATGGAATCAGGCGTCGCACAACCGATAGTATCAGCCAGCGAGATGACTTGCACACCTGTTTCTGCAAGCTTATCGGCATAATGTATTACCATGTTAACATCCCATGGATCACCATAAGGATTGCCAAAGCCCATGCTCAGGTAAACCACCGGAATCTTCCCTGACCTGTTACATTCCTGGTGAAGATATTGAACTGTTTGCAAAGCTTCGTCAATTCCGGAATTGGTATTACGGCGCTGAAAGGTTTCACTAACCGATAAAGGAAACCCGAGGTATGTAACCTGCCTGTATTTCAGCGCATCGTCAATACCTTTCTTATTGGCTACTATCACCAGCAGCTTTGAAGCAGAGCTTTGCCATTCAATCTTCTCCAACACCTCAGGTGTATCCGCCATCTGTGGAATTGCCTTAGGAGAGACGAAACTCCCGATATCGATGGTATCAAAACCAGCCTTCAATAACAGGTTGAGATAGGATATTTTTGTTTCAGCCCTGATCTGTGTTTTAATGCCCTGCATTGCATCCCGGGGACATTCAATCAGCTTTATCTTTTGTAACATCAGATTACTTTAAAATCACTATTTTCGAAATCTTTTATTTTTTAACAGCTCAAAATTCAACAATTATCCAACAAAAATACTACTAAACGCTCCCGTATTAATTTATGGAACTGAACAACACTCCTGATTCAACAACTGCAGGCCACGAGCCGGTAGCTGTTGAAAACACTCACGTCACTGAGCCTGGCAATCATCCTGGCAACGAGCCCGCTTTGATTGAGACCGAAATTAAGATGACCGAAGAGATCGCCGAACAAAACGATCAATCTCCTTTATCACAAGCCGCAGAAATTAAGTCTGAAGATATTGCACCGCTGCAAGATAAGGCAAACAATACTCATGAAAATATGATCTCTGCAGAAACTGAAACAGATGCGGAAGATCATGAGCTGCCGGCAACGTCATTGCACCAGTTCGAATCCTTGTCAAAGGCAGAAATGGTGAAGCTTGCTGAAGAAGCTGTTAAGAATGAAAACATCCGTGATGCTTCAGAAAAGCTTCGCGGGCTAAGGCCGGCCTTTGAAAACCTGCTGAATGAAGAACGCCAGAAAGCTTTGGCGGAGTTCATTGAAGCAGGTGGAGAAAAGGATGAATTCAATCCAGGGCCTGACGAGCTGAAGGCGCGCTTCTTTGCCACCTTCGATACCCTGCGCAAGAGAAAGGACGATCAGCGGGTGATGATCGAAAAGCAGAAGCTTGATAACCTGGCTGCAAAGCGTGAGATCCTTGAAAAGATCAAAGCGATTGTTGAAGGAGAAGAAAGCAAGGACAGCCTGGAGCAGATCAAATTCCTGCAATCGGAATGGAAACGCATCAAGCTGATACCACAGGAGCATGCGCAAAACCTTTGGGATACGTACACTTTTTATATTGATAAGTTTTATGATAACCGCAGCATCTTTTATGAGCTGAAAGAGCTTGACCGCCAGAAGAACCTGGCTGCCAAGATCGATCTATGCCTGCGTGTTGACGAGCTTAAAAATGAAACTTCCATGAAGCAATGCATGATGCTGCTCAACAAGTATCATGAAGACTGGAAGAATATAGGACCCGTTCCCAAGGAAGTGAGCGAGGAGCTTTGGCAGCGGTTTAAAGGAGCCAGTGACCTGGTGCATGACCGGTACAGAAAATTCCTTGCAGAGCTGGAGGTGATCCACACATTGAACCTCCAGAAGAAGCGCGAGCTCCTGGACAAAGCACGCGAGCTTGCACAGAAGCCGATCGAGAAAGGAAAGGAATGGAACGAACGCAGCAAGGAATACGAAGCGCTGCTTGGTGAATGGAAAACCATCGGCATGGTTCCAAAGGAACACAATAATATCTGGGACAGCTTCCGCGGCATCATTGATGAGTTTTACAAGCAGAAGAACAACCACTTCAGGGAGCTGAATAAATCACGGATGGAGAACTACCGCAGGAAAGAAGCCCTGTGTGTGAAGGCGGAAGCCATGAAGGAAAGCACAGACTGGGGCAAGACCGGTAAGGAGCTTATAAAGCTGCAGGAAGAATGGAAAACCATAGGGCCGGTTCCAGATAAGTATAATGAAAGCATATGGAAAAGGTTCAGGGCTGCATGCGATGTTTTCTTTAAAGCAAAGAGCGAAAAATTCGCCGCTCAGAAATCTGAGTACGCGCAGAATCTTGCTGTGAAGAATGAGATTGTCCAAAAGCTGGAAACACTTTCAGAAAGTGAGGATTTCCAGAATATGATGAATGAAGTTAAAGCGCTTCAGGAGCAATGGAATGCAACAGGATTTGTTGCCATGAATGTGAAGGATGAGCTTTACAAGAAATACAACAGTGTGCTTGACAAGGTCTATGATAAGCTTCGCAAGAACAGTGCGGAATTTGAACAGATGCAGGCTAAGCAGCGTTATGAATTCATCGCAAACCAGCAAGACGGAAAATTCAAGCTGCAATCTGAAGCCCGCCGTACCCAGGAACGCATCAGGGCTTTGCAGGAAAATATAGACACGCTGCAAAACAATATCGGCTTTTTTGCCAACAGCAAGAATGCCGATGCCTTACGCAAAAAAGTGGAGGAAGATATCGCCGGGCATATGAAGCAGATCAAAAAGCTCAAGGAGCAGCTCCAGGTGCTGAGAGGGCTCCAGAATAACCAGGTACAATAAGTAGCGCCTGTACTTCCTTTTTAAACCATAAATTAATACCGGGTAAGAATGCATACCCGGTTTATTTTTCTCTCTTATATTCTGAATGAATTAATATCAAAAAACTGACTTAATACTGACTAAACAGTGGGCATGTTTACTGATTACCTGAAGTATATTTTCCGTTCCCGGAATCTTCATGGTATTCATTCCCCCTTTGTTTATGAACTGAATGATAAGGTGCTGAACCGTATGAAGCCGGCGGCAGAGCTAAAACCCCTGGAAGAATATTCTGAAATGCTCTCAGACGCGCAAACACTTCTGCAGCTCGAAGAACTTGGCGGGGGATCACGTGCTACCGGGAAAAGCGAAAGAAAAGTCAGCGAGATCTACTGGACTTCAAGCACTAATGCACGCATGGGAATATTACTTGGCAATCTTGTTAAGCATTATCGTGCAAAAAATGTACTGGAGCTTGGCACCTGCCTGGGAGTTGGAACTGGATATATCTGGCAGGCGTTAGCTTCTATGCCCGAATCAAAGCTTACCACCATTGAAGGAAGAGAATCACTTTATCGATATACCCGTGAAAAATTCTCGTCTTATTTTATACCCAACAGGGTGAATTTCATTTTCGGTGATTTTGACCTGGTGCTGGAACAAACACTGCAAAGCATTGGTACACCCGATCTGGTATTTATTGACGGCAATCACCGGTATGAGCCTACGATGAGATATTTCAGGACCTTATTGAAATATTCATCACCGGGCACCATATTGGTGCTTGATGATATTTATTGGAGCGATGAAATGAAAAAAGCCTGGGCGGAAATTTCGCTTCATCCTGAAGTGAGCGTATCAGTGGATATATTCAGATGGGGCCTTGTGTTTTTAAGGAAAGAGATACCCAAGCAGCATTTCACGCTCAGGTTCAACGGTTTTCTAAAGGCTCATATAATGTAGCGACTTTATTTTACCGCGGTAAATTCCTTTTACATCAAAGAAGATCGCGTTTTTCGCTGTAATTGATTTCAGGTATTTATCCGTGAGGCCGCTGTATTCTTCATGTGACACAGCCAGTATTACCGCATCATATCCTTTGCCCGCTTTTTTTGCAAGCTCAAATCCATACTCGTGCTCCAGGTCCTCGCTGCTGGCTTTTGGATCGATAACTTCAACATTCACATGATATGATTTGAATTCTTTCACGATATCCGCAACTTTGCTGTTTCGTATATCCGCTACATTTTCCTTGAAGGTTGCGCCCATGATAAGAACTTTTGATTCAAGAAGCTGCTTGTTCTGCTTAATCATCTGCTTGATCACCTGCTTAACTATATAGGCCCCAACACTGTCATTGGTATATCTGCCAGCCAGAATCACCTTGCTGTGAAATCCTATTTCGCTTGCTTTATGGGTAAGATAATACGGATCAACACCGATGCAGTGACCTCCAACAAGGCCCGGTGAGAATTTCAGGAAATTCCATTTTGTGCCTGCAGCCTCGAGAACATCATATGTATTGATACCCATCTTATTAAATATGATGGAGAGCTCATTCATCAGCGCAATATTCAGGTCGCGCTGGGTGTTTTCAATGATCTTGGCGCTTTCCGCAACCTTAATGCTGGGAGCCTTATGAATACCGGCTTTAACTATGCTTCCGTAAACTGCCGCAATTGTTTCAAGAGACTCTTCATCGCAGCCCGATACGATCTTCAGTATCTTTGTAAGTGTGTGCTCCTTATCTCCGGGGTTGATCCTTTCAGGAGAATAACCAACCTTGAAATCCTTTACGAAGCGCAGCCCTGACATTTTTTCAAGCACAGGAACACAATCGTCTTCTGTGCAGCCCGGGTACACTGTTGATTCAAATACAATGTAATCACCTTTTTTCAGGGCTTTTCCCACAAGCTCGGATGCCTTGATCAGCGGGACCAGGTCGGGACGGTTATAATTGTCAATAGGTGTTGGAACAGCGACAATAAAGAACTTTGCTTTCTTCAGATCAGCGGGGTCGCTGGTGAATTGAATATCCCTTTTTTCGAAATCGGAAGCGCTGAGCTCTTCACTGGGATCAATTCCCTTGCGCATCATTTTAATGCGCTTATCGTTTATATCAAATCCTATGACTTTGAATTTTTTTGCAAACTCAAGCGCAATAGGTAAACCAACATATCCAAGGCCAATAACTGCAATCTTATCCTTTTTGGATTCAAGATTTAATATCATTTTCTGCGCGATTTACTTATTCCTAATATCTTCCTGATATATCCGAAAAATCCCTTGTTTGATTTTTTTGATTCTTCGTAATAACCGCCGCCATACCCATAGCCATAACCGTATCCATAACCATATCCGTACCCATAACCATAGCCATAGCCGTATTTCGAATTGTTCATATTTGAATCATTGAGCAGCAGGCAGCATTTCTTCATCCTGTTATTCTCATACATTTCATTGATAGTGTTGAGGAAAAACAGCCTTGAGTAGTTTTCACGAAGCACATAGATGTTAACATCAGCGTGCTTCATCAGGAGCAACCCGTCAGTCACAAGTCCCACCGGCGCCGTATCGATCACGATATAATCATATTTCGTTTTGTAATAATTAAGGAGATTCAGGATCTTATCGCCCAGCAACAGCTCGGATGGATTCGGAGGTACGGGGCCTGAAGTCACAATATCCAGGTTAGGAAGCTCGGTTCTTTGCACGATCTCATCTTCCGTTGCTTTAGAAATAAGGTAGGTGCTGACACCAATATTATTGGTCAGGTTAAAGTCATCAAAGATCTTAGGCTTCCTCATATCCACACCAATCAGCAATACACGCTTATCGCTGATGCTTAGTACTGATGCCAGGTTCATAGCGCAGAAAGTTTTTCCCTCACCTGCAATGGTTGATGTAACCACAATTACTTTAGTGCCTGAATCACTTGAGATATATTGAAGATTGGTCCTGACGCTCCTGAATGCCTCGCTGATCTGGGATTTAGGATTGTCTTTTACTACCAGTTTTGAAGGTTTCCCGCTATGGCTGATAACTCCAAGCAATGGCACCTTGCTGCTTTTTTCGATCTGCATCCTGTCCCTGATCTTATCATCAAGGTACTGGCGCATGAAGATATATATTGAAGGAATTGTAAGCCCGATGAAAAATGCAATAAGGAGGTTTCTTTGACGGTCTGGCGCTGAATGGCCGATATTATAAGCCGGCTCAAGAACCTTATTATCAGAAATGGTCCCGGCTTTTGCAATGCCAATTTCAGCTTTCTTCTCCAACAGATAAGTATATATCTTTTCATTCAAAGAAAGCTGCCTTGTAATATCCTGGAACAAGCGCTCTGTTTCCGGTATCCTGCTTAAAAGTATTTTATATTTTTCAATCTGCTCGTTGATCCTGTCAACCATTATAAGCGTGTTCTTTCTGGAATTGAACATGCCATTAAGCAATGCTGCCCGCGCCAGCTCTATTTCCCTGTCAAGGGCCATGATCTGCGGGTTGGTGGTTTTTGAATCGAATAATATTCTTTGCCTGCTCAGCTGAAGCTCGCGAAGCTTGCCGATGAGCTGGCCAATGGAAGCATCATTTACACCCAAGGTTGCAGGGGCCAGGTTGGAAAGATCTTTGTTGGCACCTACATAGTCATTGATAAAATTCAGGATCTTCAGTTCGGTCTCTATCCTGTATTTTTCTTCTTCAAGCTGCTCTATATGCTTTGAGATATCGCTTGATTCGGAAGAAAGGCTGGTGATCCCTTTTGCTTCCCTGAATCGTTGAAAGCTATCCTGTCCGAGAGTGAGGGCTGCCGATATATCTTTGATCTGGTTTTCAATAAACTGAATGGTATTGTTCGCAATCACATTCTTTTCGTCAATACCATACCTTATATAGATTTCCGTCACCTTGTTTAAAAGATCCATACCCCGCTGCGGTATCGGTTCGTTAATGGCAAGCTGAAGGATGCTGGTTTCCTTGATGATGGAAACTTTAACCGCTTTCCTGTAATGGTTTACCAGGGATTCAATATTATTAAAGCGGAATTTGAAATTTTTTATGCTTGCATCAACAAGGTCCTTACCAACATAATTTTCGTTACGGAATATTTTGATGTCGTACCTTTTACTCTTAATGTCCTCACCATACCTGTATGTTTTGGCCTCGTTGCCATCTACGAATTCAAAAGTCTGGTTGTCGATCAGGTTGACAAAAAAGAATTTGCCATACACTGAACTGTCCTTGAGCGTTCCCTGTACTACGAACGGGGAAGACTTATAAAGCTCGGATTCCTGCAATCGACCAATCGCAACATATGAAATTTCAAGCTCCAGCTCCCTGATAACATCGCGGAATATGCTGCGTGAACCCAGAATGATGACTTCTGTCGCCAAAGGCCTTGTTTCATCAGGCAATCCCAGATTCTCCTTGATAACCTCCGAGGCGTTCCTTGAATTATGCTCCTTCAGCAGCAATGTAGTCTGAACGGTATAATAATCTACGGCATAATAATTAATCAGGTAGCCAACTACTAATGAGCTGAAAATAAAAAAGAGAAAAACATACCAGTTGCCAATGATAATATTGATCAGTGGCCTGATATTGTATTTTTCTTCAATTATATTAAGCTTGGCTTCGTTTTCTTCTTCAATCATTTCTTAACGGGTAAGGTACAATACCGTAGTAGTTACAGAAGTTAAAAAGTTCAGCACGCTCAGGAAAGTAAATGTCGTTGCAAAGTTTGACATTATGTTTTTCTTCTTTAGCGGCTGAATATAAATTATATCGTTTGACTTGAGAAAATAAGCTTTCGATTTCATTACCTGAATATCCGTGATATCAAGATAATATACGGAGTCTCCGCGGATGATCTTTATGTTTTTCCTGTTAGCATATTCTGTCAGATCTCCTGATTCCGCCAGGGCTTCCGTAAGCGTTGCATTTTCAGATTTTATGGATTTGATGCCCGGTGCCTTAACTTCACCAAGCACTGTGATCTTAAAGCTTACAAAAAGGAAGTTCACAAAAGGCTGGTTGAAATAAATGCGTGCCCTGGCAAGTATGCTGTCGTTGGCTTCATCCACTGTCATTCCAATCACTTTCAGGCTTCCCAATATAGGAAGCTCAATTGTGCTGTCGGATTTTACGGTTAATAAAAGCGGGGTATTATTGTTATTAAGGTTTGAAGCAGTCTGAAGCGGTGTATTAAAAGTGAGGGTGAAGGCATCACCGAATGAAATCCGGTGAGGAATATCCGTGCTGGAATCTTTGGGTATGTTAGCCACAGGCTCTGTATGCCTGTGATCCTGGAAATAGAGCACATCTTTAAAAGCGGTGCAGGATGCCAGGGATAAAACAAAAAAAAGCAGGAGAACAGGGACTATTCTTGTGTTCATTTTTAAAGCGTGCGAAGATAATGACTTTTCAAATCATTTGAGGTATAGTTTTTGATAGTAGCGATTTAAAAAGAACAAGCTGCCGGGGCATTTTCCGGCAGCTTGTTACATAATTTTCTGATTTTATCTTATCGTTTTCTTTCCAACGCTTATGCTGCCCCTGTATTATCTTTCACTACCTGGTTCAATGATTTGATCCTTGAATAGATCAGTATCCCACCAATAAATGCAGCGATCACGAGAATCATAAAAAACATTTTCTTATCTGTAAAATCATCCCAGAAGCTCGTCATTACACCGGCTACCTTACCTCCTATGGATGTGGAAAGAAACCAGCCCCCCATCATGAGCGCTGTAAGCCTTGCCGGGGCAAGCTTTGAAACAAGCGATAACCCGATCGGGCTGAGAAACACTTCACTGATAGTGAATACAAAATACGTAAGCCAGAGCCACATCGGGGATGTTTTGGTGGTGTAAATCGAGTCCACTGACATGATGGCGAAAACCATAACCAGGGCAGATAAACCCGAGATAAACAAGGCCATTCCGAATTTCGACATCGTGGTCGGTTCTTTGCCTCTTTGACGCAGGAAGCTGAAGAAAGGAACAAAAAATAAAGTGAGCACTACAATAAATAAAGGGTTGATAGACTGAAATAGCTCCGTATTGGCAAGCTTCAGATCACCATGGGGACGTTCTGCGGGTGGCACATTATTAAAATACGGATCGGGACCTTCCACCAATACCACTGACGATCCAGGATCTACCTTATAACCTGCTTCAGTAATACCATAAACCACTTTGGCGCTGTCTGTCTTACCTTCATTGGAGGTTACTTCATAAACGCTGTCTTTCGCTATAATTTTCGAGGTATCTTTTACTTCCACAAAATACTGATCCACTTTATGAACCAGCCGGTCCCTGTCATTCACTACTTCAAGAAAGCCAATCCTGCCTGCAATTTTTTCTGTTGTTGAAGAAACAGTACGGTCAGTGTGCTTTTGAGCCCATAATGTAAGACCCGTGGAATTCTGGTTGTAGATAGCCCAGAAGGCAATGGCGATGGCAAAAATGAACAGCAAAGCTCCAATCCCCTTTTTATCCTGCCCTTTGGCCTTCACCCACAGTGAAATGTAAAACGCAATAATAGGCAGGCAGGCAAAGATGAACGCATCATTTGCTTTAGTACCCATGATGGTTGTGTTAAAAGCCATAGTAGGAAGATACCATCCTATGACAGCGGCAATAAGTGCGGGAAGAAATACGTACCCGAAAATTTTTGATACAGGCATGTCTTCTGCCTGCACAGGTTTCTTAACATCTCCTTCGCGCACATCCTTTATAAAAGATGCAAGAGTTATCAGTCCGATGATAAGTCCTACACCTGCCGCCGCGAATGCATAACCCCATCCGTATTTATTCCGGAGATAGGCCGCTACGAAATTGCAGACAAACGCTCCTATATTGATACCCATATAAAATATATTATAGGCATTGTCCTTAAGCGGGCGGAGCTCAGCCCTGTTATAAATATTTCCAAGCAGGGTGCTGATATTTGGCTTGAAGAAGCCATTACCTATAATGATAAGCGCAAGAGAAACGAACATGGCTGTATCTCCGGGAAGCGAAAGGCCCAGGTAACCGGCTGCCATTAATGATCCCCCGATAAAAATAGACCGGATATAACCGAGATACCGGTCAGCAATCAGTCCCCCGATAAAAGGTGTCAGATAAACCAGGGCTATAAAGCTTCCAACAATGTCGGCTCCCATCTTGGGTGAGAATCCTTTCCCGCCGGTGGCGCTGTCAGTCATGTAGATGAGCAATATGCCCACCATGAGGTAATACGCAAATCGTTCCCACATCTCGGTGAAGAACAGTACATACAAGGCTTTAGGGTGCCCGGCTTTTCGAGTTTCGGTCATATATCAGATATATTTATGAATGATTGGCCTGCAAGTAAGGAAAAAAAACTAATTAATCAACTCAAATCCGCAGTAGGCATGCAAAACTTGCGGTATTCGAATGCCTGCTTCAGTCTGGTTATTCTCAAGCAGCGCAGCAACAATACGCGGCAGCGCCAACGCTGAACCATTCAGTGTATGCACAAGGATATTTTTACCTTCTTTACTTTTATAACGGCATTTCATCCGGTTTGCCTGGTATGCTTCAAAATTACTGGTGCTGCTTACCTCGAGCCATTTTTGCTGGGCCGCGCTGAACACTTCAAAGTCGAAAGTAAGCGCAGAGTTAAATCCCATATCGCCCCCGCAGAGCCTGAGGATGCGGTATGGCAGCTCAAGCTTTTCAAGAAGTCCTTTCACATGAGCAACCATAGTGTCAAGCACCTGGTAAGAATCTTCAGGTTTTGTGATCTGAACAATCTCCACCTTGTCGAACTGGTGAAGCCTGTTGAGTCCCCGTACATGGGCTCCATAGCTTCCGGCTTCCCTGCGGAAACACGGGGTATATCCTACATTCTTAATCGGGAAGTCTTCTTCCTTTAATATAGTGTCACGGTAAATATTGGTGATCGGTACTTCAGCTGTGGGAATAAGATAAAACTCATCTATGCCTATATAATACATCTGTCCTTCCTTATCCGGCAATTGGCCGGTACCAAAACCGCTTTGCTTATTGATCACAATAGGCGGCTGAATTTCATAGTATCCTGCTTTCAGCGCTTCATCGAGAAAAAAATTAATAAGCGCTCGCTGCAGCCTGGCGCCCTTGCCTTTATAAAAAGGGAAACCCGCACCGGTTACTTTATTTCCAAGCTCAAAATCGATGATATCGTATTTCGATGCGAGCTCCCAGTGCGGAATTGCGCCAGCATAAAGCTGCGGTATTTCTCCATGCTGGTATTCGTTGATATTATCTTCCGGCGTTTTACCCTGCGGAACAGATTCATGGGGGATATTCGGTATTCTTACCAGCAGATCCTGGAGCTGCTGCTCCATCGCTCCTACCTTGTCTTCAAATCCCTTTTGCGATTCCTTTAATGAAATGCTTTTCTCCTTCATCGCGTCGGCTTCCGCTTTTTTCCCAAGCTTCATCAGGTTGCCCACTTCCTTGGCAATTACGTTAAGCTCGCTTTTATTCCTTTCAGCTTCCGTCTGCGCTTTGCGCTTCTGCTCGTCAAGAGATAATATCTCCTCTATCAGGCTTAGTTCCTGGAAATTGCGTTTTTTAAGCCCTTCAAGCACTTTCTCTTTCTGATCCCGTAAGGTTTGTAATTGTAGCATGTCTGGATAAAAATGGGTGTAAAAATAGGAAAATGAAAATAGTCGTGTTTTTCAATCCATAATACCACAAGAAATTAGGCGATGGAAGCTTTATTTTGCCGCATGAAGCAATCAGAAATAAAGTTCACCATCAGCGTTGATGAAGAGCATATTCCTTTTTCAATAGACTGGGAAGCCTCCGAAACCGGGGAGCCGGCAAAGGCAGCCAAAGCGGTCATGCTCAGCATGTGGGATCCCGAGGAGAAAGGAGCACTGCGCATAGACCTCTGGACCAAGGAGATGATGGTAGAAGAGATGAATCATTTCTTTTACCAGACTTTTATGACCATGGCCGATACATATGAAAGGGCCACCAATAATAAAGAAGTTACGGTGATGATGAAAGAATTCTTTATCGGGTTCGGGAAGAAGGTGCAGGTGATCAGGTAGCTAAAAGTGAAAAGTGAAAAGTGGCTGGAAGGATGGATGAAGAAATGATGTAAAGAATTCTGCTGATTGTGCAACGCGCATCGGCGAAGAGCTCCGGAATTTTGCACTCCTGATTAATAAAACAATTTAAGTTTTTTAAAAGAGAGTGCTATGAAGAAGCTATACACCTGCGGCCTGATGCTGCTTTTACCTTTTGCTTTTCTTGTTTCACAAAATGAAGTTTTCACCATGGAAAAGGTGGCTTGCAATTTAAGCCAGCCATGGGAAATAAAGTTCGGTCCCGACGGATACCTTTGGGTAACGGAAGCTAATAATTATCACCTTACTAAGGTGGATCCTGCAACGGGCGGAGTAAATATCATGCTCGACCTGAGTGCTGAGAAGAATTTTGCCAATTATTCCAATCCATGGCCCCAGGGAGGGCTGCAGGGGTTTGCATTTCATCCTGAGTTTGCAATCAAGCCATATATCTATATAGCGTACGTTTATCGTTTTGATGGCTGCCAGCCTGGCAAAGGCGGTTGTTTTTTCAAGACCAAAATTGTAAGGTATAACTACGACCTGCAATCAAAAACTTTTACGAATGAAACCGTGATTGCCGACAGCATCCCGGGAAGCTCAGATCATAACGGTGGCCGGATGGTGATCGGGCCAGGCATTGCGGGAGCCAATTATTTGTTCTACAGTGTCGGGGATATGGCAGCAGGCCATTTAGGCAATGGCGACCGTCAGCATCATGGACAGGATCTGAATTATTATGAAGGAAAAATTCTTCGCTTTAACCTGGAAGAAGATGCCGATACTAACCGTTATGAAAAATGGATACCTAATGATAATCCATTCAATAATTCAACGCGCCAGAGCGCAGTTTGGTCATTTGGGCATAGGAACCCGCAGGGACTTGTTTTTTCACCAGACGGCATCTTGTATGAATCGGAGCATGGCCCGTATTCAGATGACGAGGTTAATATTATTAAGCGAGGGAACAACTATGGTTTTCCGTTGGTTATGGGTTATGCAGATGGCAATTACGATGGCAGCAAGGCCGGCGCGGGATCAGGCCTGCCCATGATAACCAGTGAGCTTGCCAACAAAGCTTCCCTTGCATTGAATAATCCATACAGTGACCCGATGACCAGCTTTTTTGCCGCGTCAAAATCGGATATCACCACCATTTATAATAACGACTACAACAATACCCCGCCATATAATAATTATTACCTGCAATGGCCAACCGTTGCGCCTTCAGGTATAGATTATTACAGCTCCAATGCTATACCCGGCTGGAAAAATTCTTTGCTGGTAGCCAATCTTAAATATGCCAGCATGTTCCGCCTGAAGCTTTCAGCAGATGGGATGACAGTGACAACGGATACAATTCAATATTTTAAAGGAATGGGAAGGTTCAGGGATATCGCCATTTCTGATGATGGGAGAAAGATCTATATTGCATGTGACAGTGTTGGTGTAGTGAAAGGCGCACCGGGTATTGCAGTGGAGCCGGCTAATAAAGGATGCATTCTTGAATTCACTTATATCCCGGCTGGTATTGATGATAAATCAAAAACTTTAAAAATAGGTCTTCATCCAAATCCTGCAATGAATAATATCATCATCGATCTTCCTGAAGGTTATAAACAATCAGATATTAAGGTTTTGAATACTTTAGGACAGGTTCAAAAAACTGGAACTGCATTTAATGGAAAAGCATTCGATGTTTCAGATCTCGCTTCAGGAATTTATTTCATGGAATCTGAGATTGATAATCAACTCGTATTGGAGAAATTTGTGATCAGGTGATCTCAATTAACTATCAGCATCCACCATATTATTTTTTCGATACAGTTTTTCTAACAGATAATCATTACACATCAAACCTGATCCCCTGCGCCAGCGGCAAAGTAGCGCCGTAATTAATGGTGTTTGTTTGCCTGCGCATATAGGCTTTCCAGGAATCGCTACCGCTTTCACGGCCACCGCCTGTTTCCTTTTCCCCGCCGAAGGCCCCCCCGATTTCTGCGCCGCTGGTGCCGATATTTACATTGGCAATGCCGCAGTCGCTGCCGTTGGCGCTGAGAAATAATTCGCTTTCACGCATATTAAGGGTAAAGATGGAAGAGCTTAATCCCTGGCGGACGCCATTCTGCATCGCAATGGCTTCTTCTATTTTCTCATATTTCATAAGGTAAAGTATGGGGGCAAAGGTTTCCTCCTGCACAATCCTGAAATGGCTTTCAGCTTCAATGATGCATGGCTGAACATAGCAGCCGCTTTCATACCCTTCACCATCAAGCACATCACCTCCGAAAAGAACTTTACCTCCCTCCTCTTTTGCCGCTGTAATGGCATTTGAGAAATTCTTTACCGCGTCTGTATCGATCAAAGGCCCTACCAGGTTTTTTTCCTGTAACGGATCACCAATGCTGATATTAGGATATATGCGCAACAGGCTGCTTTTCACTTTTTCATAAACGCCTGACTGGATGATAAGCCTTCGCGTGGTGGTGCATCGTTGTCCTGCTGTGCCCACCGCACCGAATACCACGGCGCGGATCACCATCTCTAAGTCTGCGTTTTCCGTTATGATGATGGCATTATTGCCACCCAGCTCAAGCAGGCTCCTTCCAAGTCTTGCGCCTACAGCAGCTCCTACTTTCTTCCCCATCCTCACACTACCTGTTGCTGAGATGAGAGGAATCCTTTCATCGTGGCTCATGCTTTCGCCGATGCGGTAATCACCGATGATTAAATTGAAAATCCCTTCAGGCAAATTATTAGCCCGTAATACTTCATGCAATAAGTTCTGGCAGGCAATAGCTGATAACGGTGTTTTCTCCGATGGCTTCCAGATGCAGACATCCCCGCAAACTGCAGCGATCATAGCATTCCAGCTCCATACTGCCACCGGGAAATTGAACGCTGAAATGATTCCTACGATTCCCAGCGGATGCCATTGCTCGTACATGCGGTGCTGGGGTCTTTCGGAATGCATGGTGAGGCCATAGAGTTGCCTTGACAAGCCCACTGCAAAATCACAGATATCGATCATCTCCTGCACCTCTCCCATCCCTTCCTGAAGGCTCTTTCCCATCTCATAGCTCACCAGCTTTCCCAGGGCTGTTTTATTTACCCTGAGCACTTCACCATATTGCCTGATGATCTCCCCACGTTTTGGAGCCGGGATATTCCGCCAATGGATAAAAGCCTTCTCGGCTTCCTTAATCAGCTTATCAAGATCAGCCTCAACGCCCAGCCTTACTTTGGCAATGGCCTTCCCGTCAACCGGTGATTTGATCTCGCGGATCAAAGTGCTGTTTGACGGGATGATATTTATTCCTGTATATGCAGCTTCATTTAATGGCTTTATACCGAGCTGCGTTAAAAATTCATGCATAAAAATAATTCGCGGCAAAAATAGGGATCGTATTTCAGCTTACTTCATTCTTTATTTCTTCCGGATTACTTACCCCATGATAATCACCGATCATCTATTTTCGAATCAATATTTCCTCTATCATGCAACGCACAAAATGGACAGAACGCAAATTCAACTTCGATTTTCCGGATGGGTGGTATTTCAATATTATGGAAAGGCTTCGGGGAACGGCGGCAAGAATGGAAGAGCTGACTAAAAATTTTGATAACGAATTGCTGAGCATGAAACAAGGCTCAGTATGGAGCATCAAAGAACATATAGGTCATCTAACCGACCTGGAGGAATTGCATGCAGGTCGGATTGCCGATTTTAAGGAAGGTAAACCGGTGCTCAGGGCAGCTGATATGACGAATGCTAAAACCAATGCCGCGGCTCATAATAACAAAAGCATTGATGAGCTTATCAAAGAATTCAGAAAAGAAAGAGATAAGCTCACCAGGCTTTTTGAGTCGGTAGATGACAAAATACACGAATTAAGATCTCTCCATCCACGGCTGAATGTGGAGATGCGGCCTGTGGATATTGCTTTCTTTTGCGCCGAGCATGATGATCACCATCTTGCCAGCATGCGATTGATCATAAATTCATTGCCTGATTCAAAGAACGATTAATCCGAACATCAGCAAAACTTATAACTTTAGCTTAACCAATTCATGTCCCAATACCCACCACAATATCACCAGGAATACGATTACAAAAACATCATCAGCGTAATAAAACGTTTTCCATTGGCCACGCTTGTCTCAATATCGGGAGAAGACTGCCTGGTAACACACCTGCCCCTGATATACAGAAGTAATGAAGGGAGTAATGGAAGCTTGTTCGGGCATATGGACAAGAACAACCCGCAGGCAAAGCTCCTGGACGGTAAAAAAGTAACAGCCATTTTTCACGGCCCGGATGCCTATATCTCTCCAAAAACCTATATAACCAAACAGCTTCCTACATGGAACTATATTAAAGTGCATATCACAGGCACAGTTTCGCTGATGCAGTCAACGGATATGATCATAGACTCTATGCTCGAAATGACTTCTTTCCTGGAAAAAGGCGAAGATCCCTGGGTGCTTGGAAGAGAAAACCAGGCCATGGGTCATTATATTCATTATGTTACCGGATTCACCATCAGCATAGATTCATGGGAAGGGAAATTCAAGCTTTCGCAAGACAAGACCTCCGGAGATACAAGGAATGCAGCCGATCATCTAATTGCAGAAAATATGACGGATCTTGGAAATTTTATCAACCCGCTGCTACCGCCTGAATCGCGTTAAATTGCGATTGAAAATCTTATAACTTAATTCAAATTTTGTGTAACGGCACGCGTCGTTAAAGAAGTCACCTTTGTATGGTGATCCTGGCTGAATCTCAAAAGCCCGGATCCTGATCTGAAAATAATTAAGAACAAAGTCATGAATACAGGAAAGTTAATATTAGGCTTGCTTGCCGGATTTGCCACCGGAACCATGCTGGGTATGCTGTTTTCTCCTAAAAAACAGAACGAAAAAGAAAAAGAGAAAGAAAAGGAAAAGGAAACCAGGGAGCGCAGAAGCCGCCGGGGTGAGCCCAAGGAGCTTGCCGAGTTCAACAGGAAATTTGATCGCCTGATGAATGGTGTGCGCCATGATTTCGACAGGATAAAAAAAGAAGTGGCTGATCTTCCAAGGCAGTCAAACCATCATCATCAGCGTGGAAGGATCTGATCCTTCTTTGCGGCATATATCATTTTACCTGATTGATGCTTCCGGATGAAAAGGCTGTTAACGAAGTCGTTAAAGGTAATTGCCTGGATCATTGGAAGCATCATTTTGCTGTTGATTACAGCCATTTTGCTTTTACGGCTTCCTTCAGTTCAAACCTATATAACCGGTAAGGTAGCTCATTATATTTCTTCGCGAACCCATACTCGGGTTGAAGTTCATTCAGTCTTTATTGATTTCCCAAAATCGCTGGTGATCCAGGGTATATTCCTGGAAGACCTCCATCATGATACGCTCATTTCGGTTGGAAGGATAAGTGCAGATATAGGGCTGCTGGGTTTTTTTTCACATAAGATTAAAGCCACCGACCTGTATATAAAAGATCTCACTACGCATATAGATCGCGGGAAAGACAGTGTTTATAATTTCGATTTCCTGGCCAATGCTTTTAAAAGCGGTAATGAAGTAAAAAAGGAAAACGAAAAAGACACAGTCAAATCATCCTGGGATTTCCAGATAGGGAGGCTGGAATTAGAAAATTGCAACGGAAGCTTTATTGATGCTCCCGGTGGACTGGAGTTCCATGGTGGTATAGGAAGGCTTGATCTGAAGATGAAGAACCTGAACCTGACAAACATGGAGTTCAATGCGCAGTCGCTCCTGGTTTCAGGTGCAACCATCAGGATACGTGAAACAGCGCTTGCGCCTGATACAATAGTTACTGACACCGGCGTACTTCCTTCGATAGCCTTGAAAAAGCTTGAGCTTGATAATATACTGTTTGATTTTTCTGATAGCGTAAGCGGTTCAGCTTATAATGCATACCTGGGGAAGCTCTATGCAGAAACTGATAAAATAGACCTGAACAGGCATATTTTAAAAATAAGCAAGGTAAGCCTGGCCGATAGTCATGCAGATATTGCCATGCTTAAAGATTCAGCTAAGAAAGCGGAAGCCAATGATACCGTTCCCGGCTGGGAAGTTTCTTCCGGAAGGATTGAAATTACAAAGACTGATTTGAAATACAATATTTCGAATATTCCGGCTAAGAACGGAAGCTTTGATGAAAACCATCTTGGAATAACGGAGTTCAACACCAGCATTCGCGATATATATTTTGCAGGCAGCACGATTAAAGCTTTTGTAGAAAGCACGTCGCTAAGGGAGCAATCGGGTATTGAGCTGAAAACTTTTTCAGGAGATATTGATGTATCCGATGCCCGGACTGCCCTTAAAAATCTCGTTCTTGAAACAGGTGGCAGCAAAATCAGGTCTGATATAGCGCTCACCTATAAAAGCTTTGAAGATATTTCGGCACACCCGGGCGAAACCGGACTTGCTATTGATCTCAATACCGTGGAGATCTCCATGCCTGAGGCTTCACTCTTCGCGCCCGTAATAAAAACCGAGCCTTCCATGCGTGGAATAAAAAACAAGATGGTGCGGATAAAGGCAAAGCTGCGCGGCAAAGTAAAAGATCTCTCTGCTGATGAATTTAAGCTTTGGGCATCCGGCACCTCAGTTGATATTTCCGGTAAGATCAGAGGGTTACCTGATGCAAAAAATTCTTATTACGCGTTGAATATTAATTCTATTCAAACCATAAGATCCGACATACTTTCATTCATACCCAACGATTCTCTTCCGGTTGAGATCCCAGCTTATATTTCCATGAAAGGTGATTTCAACGGAAGCATGAATGATTTTAAAACGAAGCTTACGATAGGGTCAAGTTCCGGCTCCCTTTATGCAAATGCAACGGTGCGGCTTATAGGGGATACTTCATACCAGGCAAGCATTCAGGCAACAGAGATAGACCTTGGATATCTTTTAAGAAACAGGAAGCTGGGAAAATTCACCGGTAATGCAGATGCCAGCGGGCGGCATGCATCGTTATCTTTGATTGATGCAAAGCTTAATGCGGCGCTTGAACACTTTTACCTGAACGGGTACGATTATCATGATATTAAAGTAGCCGGAACAGCACACCACGAAACGTATGAAGCTAAAGCTTCGGTTAATGATTCGGCGCTCCTGGCCACCATCAATGGAATATATTCCAACGCCAAAGACCATGAGCTTGTAAAGTTTGATCTCGATCTGAAAGGCGCTGATCTTCATGCCATGCAGGTTACCGAAGAGAAAGTGCGCACCAGCGGAAAAATGCAGGTGAACCTTACCGGAAGCAAACCTGAAGATCTGAACGGGCGGGTTACTATGAGTGAAGTGGTGATCCTGAAAAACCAGTCGCGTTATAAAATAGATTCGCTTATGGTGGTTTCTGTGAATGACAAGAGGCATTCAGCCCTCAGGCTTAAGAGCGGCTTTATCAATGGTGAATACGAAGGAACACTGGCTGTTGTCAGGCTCTCAGAAGCATTAAGTCATCATATAGATCACTACTTCGCCCTGAATAATAAACCTGATACCATACCGGATAATTCAAATGAAAGCTTTAAGCTTAGTTTACAGGTAAGCCAGAATCCAATCCTTACAGATATACTGTTCCCGGGCCTTAGCGATTTCAGCGGTCTGAATATCACTGCCGGCTTTGATGAATCGAAAGAAGAGCTTCAGATCAATGCAGCAACAGCAGGATTTACCTATAAAGGCAACAACCTCCAGGGTTTTAATGCCACGGTAAAATCGGATACGAAAGCACTGCAGTATTCCGTTGCATTTAATTCATTTAAAGCCGGTACCATCAACCTTTCAAAAACCATTCTGAATGGAAGCCTGAAACAAAACATACTTGATTTTACTTTCCGGATCACGGATAAAGACAGTGGTGACAAGATTGCAGTGGCGGGAAATGTTCATTCAACAGATCATCGCTTTATTCTTCACCTGGATAATAACAAGCTGGTGCTGAATAACGAGAGATGGATGGTGAATGCTGAAAACTATATCAAAACAGGCGGACCCGCCGGATTGGTAATGGAGATGGAATTAAGCAACGGGAACCAGTCTGTAAAAATGCATACCGACACCAATGCAGCCAATACGCCTATAAAAATTCATTTTGATCATTTTGAAACCGGGACATTGTCCAGGCTCGTGGAAAGAGATACTGCAATTGTGCGGGGCGAGCTGAACGGTGACCTTGAATTACGGAAAACGGCGGAGTCACGGGCTTTCAAAGCGGAAATGAAGATCACCAATATTGTATATATGCTTCATCCTGTTGGAAATCTTGAAGTGCAGGCCAATGATCTCGATGCGGATAAATATGTAGCGCGAATACTTTTAACGGGTAATGAAAACAATATAGAGATGTCGGGATCATACCTTTCTTCAGGCAAGCAGCCTATCGATTTCAGGATCGATATACGGCAGCTTAATATGAAAACGGTGGAGGGTTTCAGCATTAACCAGATACGCTACAGCCAGGGATCAATCACCGGAAAGCTTAATCTATCAGGAAATGCAAAGGCGCCACAAATCAATGGGGAGCTGAATTTCGTAAACGCGGGCTTCAACCTTAAGTATTTCAATAATTATATCCTGCTTAAAAATGAAAAGCTGCGCATTGACCCGGAAGGAATTTATTTCCAGTCATTCACCATTACCGATACATCAGGTCACACTGCTGATATCTCAGGCAATATCCTTACGAAGGATTTTCAGAAAATGAAATTCGGCCTGAAAGTACGAACCAATAATTTCACCATTGCCAATACTACCATCAATGATAACCCCTTATACTTCGGGCATATCATTGTGAGCAGCTCTATTGATATCAGGGGTACGGAATCTTTGCCGGTGGTAACAGCAAATGCGCGGCTTATTGGCGGAAGCTCGGTAACTGTGCTCATCCCATCAGCAGAGTTGAGCACCGACCGTGGCGAAGGAATTGTTACAATGCGTGTTCATCCCACCGGCAATACGATCATGGATATGGTGGACAGCAGCTCGGCGCCCGGCGCTTTAAAAGGATTCGATCTTTCTGCCAATATTGAAGTTAGCAAAGATGCAACGCTGATGGTTCTTGTAGATCGCAACTCAGGTGATTTACTCCTGGTGAAAGGGGAAGGAAGGCTAAGCTTTTCGATGGATCCCGGTGGCAATCAAAGCCTGACAGGAACTTACCAGATCACCGAAGGCAGCTATAACGCTTCTTTCCAGAGTGTAGTAAAAAGAAAATTCGTCATCAAGCCGGGAGGCAGCATCACATGGAATGGCGACCTCATGAATGCTGCCCTTGACCTTGATGCGGTGTACACGTTACGCACTTCATCACTCGATCTTCTTTCCACTGAGCTGAGCGGATCTTCCGCCGCGGAAAGAAACACATACCGGCGGCTGCTGACCTTTGATGTGAACATGATGATAAAAGGAGCCTTGAAGAAGCCTGAAATTGGATTTATGATTGATATGGCGGATAAGGATAAAGCGGCTTTCGGAGGCATGGTATATTCCAAAGTGAATGCATTAAATACTGATCCCACGGAGCTCAACAAGCAGGTGTTTGCGTTGCTTGTGCTAAACAAGTTCATGCCTGAAGGGCCGTCTGATCCTTCAGGAAACGCAGTGAGCACTGTAGCAATCAATAGTGTAAACCAGATCCTTACTGACCAGCTGAACAAGCTAACCGGCAAGCACGTAAAAGCTGTTGAGCTGAGCTTTGATATACATTCCAACGACATGTACACGCAAACAGGAGTACAGCAAAATACTGAAGTGGCTGTGGGGGTAAAAAAATCATTCCTTAACAACCGGCTCAGTGTCCAGGTTGGCAGCAGCGTGAATGTTGACGAGAACGGTACGCCACAGGCCGATGCCGGCAGTCTTACAGGAGATGTGGTGGTTGAGTATAAGCTTACAGAAGACGGCAGACTAAAAGTAAAAGCTTTCAGGCAAAACCAATATGAAGGCATCATTGACGGGCTGCTTTATAAAACAGGGATATCACTGATATATACCCGCGATTATGACAGGCTCAAAGATCTTTTTGTGAAACCTGAAGAAGAGGAATTCAACCAGGATAACCCCGATCTTAAATGAAAATAAAACCTTTTTTCATCATTATGATGTGCCTGACGGGCTGTACAGCGCTGCATTATGTGCCTCAAAATGAAAAGCTGTACCGGGGTTCCAGCGTGAAAGTGATCAGTAATGATAAAATCACTGACAGGCGGAAAGCAGTAAAAGAGGTGAACAGCCTCATCCGTCCTAAACGAAACACCACCATCCTGGGAATGCGGCCAAGACTTTGGATATATTATGCTATGGGGAATCCTAAAAAGCAAAAGGGGGTTAAAAGCTGGGTCAAAAAGAAGCTCGGGGAACCCCCGGTATATATGAGCGATGTGAATGCCCCGCTGGTTTCACAGGCAATTGATGCAAGACTTTATAATATGGGATTTTTCAATTCCTATAATTCCTACCTGATAGTGGCTGATTCCAACAAAAAAACTGCCGGCGTCACCTATACCTTGTTCCTTTCCGAGCCTTTCATGATCGACAGCATCTTTTATCCGCAGGGAAAAGATGATCTGAGCAGGAATATCAGATCGTCAGGAAAAAGAAGGAGCCTTATTAAACCTGGCAAACGTTATGATTTAGATAACCTGAAAAATGAAAGAGCCCGTATAGAAGATTACCTGAAGCGGCACGGCTTTTATTATTTCAACCAGCAGCATATTCTTTTTGTTTCTGATACAGCAGGAAAAAAGAACCGGGTAAGCATCACCGTCACATATAAGAATGAAACTCCATATAAGGCCAGAATGATATATCGTATCGGTGATGTAAACATTTACCCCGATTACCGTACCCCCAAAGATTCGATGAATGCGGAAAAGACTGTAATAGATTCCCTGAATTTCTTCGGTCATGCCAATTATTTAAAGCCAAAGGTTATAAGAAGATCCATACTTCTGCGGCAAGGGCATATTTACGATTCACGCCAGCAGAAACGTTCGCTGACGCGTTTAAGTGATCTTGGCGTTTTCAAGTTCACCAACCTGCGGATTTCAGAAAAGGATACTGTGGAAGGTTTCCTGAGCGTAAAGATCTTTTTAACTCCCATGCCTAAAAGGTCGCTTAATTTCGAGCTTCAGGCGGTTTCCAAGTCGAATAATTTTATGGGACCGGGTGTTGTGGCGAGCGTGAAGAACCGGAATGCATTTAAGGGTGCGGAGCTGCTAATCACCAGTGTAAGGGCTTCTTTTGAAACCCAGTTCAGCGGACAGTATAAAGGCAAATTCACATACGAGATCAATCCCCAGATCGAGCTTTACACACCAGGCTTCCTGGCGCCGTTTAAAATAAAATCCAAAAGTCATTATATCCCCCGCACCAAATTTGTCCTCAACTACAGCTACCTCAGCAGGGTGGGTTATTTTGATATCAGTTCCTTCAAATTCACCACGGGTTATAAATGGAAGCAAAGCGGACGTTTAAGTCATGATCTCAGCGTTCTGAATATTAATTATTTCCGGTTGTTGAATACCACAACGCTGTTCGACGAGATGATGCAGAAGAATATATTTCTTAAACGCAGGTTTGAAGAACAGTATATAGTGGGCTCATCGTATTCATTTCTTTATAATGAGCAGGTAAGAGTGAATAAGAAAAACCAGTTTTACCTGAATGTGAATGCGGAGACTGCAGGGAATATGCTGGCATTGTTTAAACGTATTGCTGACGGAGTGAAAGTGAACAGCAACGATCCTTCAAAGATCCTTGGGGTGAAATTCGCGCAGTTCATCAGGCTTGATTTCGATGCACGTGATTACTATCATATCCTGAATTCCGTAGTAGCGTCCAGGATCATGGCGGGATGGGGACTTCCATATGGGAATTCATCTACGATGCCATATATCAAGCAGTACTTTTCGGGCGGTGCTTATAGCCTCCGCGGATTCCAGGCCTATAGTGTTGGTCCCGGAACGTACCGTCCGCCTGACAGTCTCCGTAACACATTCTTCCTGCAGCAGGGCGGAGAGATAAAGCTGGAGGCTAATCTCGAATACAGGTTCCCGGTAATAAGCGTATTGAAAGCCGCTCTGTTCACTGATATTGGAAATACCTGGCTTAACCGTAAAAGCGATGGCACACCCGGAGCGCAGTTCAATGCCCATACTTTTTACAAGGAATTATGCATGGACGTGGGTGCAGGCTTAAGAGTTGATCTTGACATATTTGTGATAAGGCTCGATATAGGAATTCCCGTAAGAAAAGCCTGGCTTCCTGAAAAAGACCGCTGGTCGTGGGATGAGGTTGACTTCAGCAATAGAAGCTGGCGCAAGGAAAATGTAATCTTCAATATTGCTTTTGGTTATCCTTTCTAAAACAGATTAAAAGACTTAAGGGTTGGTGGATCAGGATTTATAGGATTACAGGACTTTTGGATTATAGGATGATAGGATTCAGGTTTCGTGGTTTGTTTAGTTCTAAAATCCTATTAAAAGAATGTAACATAATCAGAAAGATATGTAACGATGAGGCAGCATGGTGTGCTCAAATTTGTCAACAGAAATTAACCTGGTTTTGCATACGCTATCAGGCATAATCTAACAACAATTAAAAAAAGAATCCAGCATGAAACTTTTTAACATTACCCTAACCCTGGCATTTGCCATTACAGCCATTATAGCAGGCTGCGACAATTCCAAGAAAACCGAGAGAGCGGAGGATAAGGTTCGTGATGAACAGCAGGATGTTGCCAAGGCCCAGCAAGATCTGGAAAAGGCAAGGCAAGATTCCATTGATGAGTACAACAAGTACCGGAGAGAACAGGAAGAAAAGATTGCCGAAAACGAACGTAAGATAGCTGAGCTGCGTGAAAAGATCAATACTGAAAAGCAGAGTATGCGTGTAACATACCAGCACCAGGCCGATACCCTGGAGGCTCGCAATAACCGCATGCGGGTAAGGATAAATGATTACAGGGCCAATACCAGGGAAGATTACGAGTCATTCAAGCGAGAATTCAACCATGATATGGATGAGCTTGGGAATTCGATCCGTGATTTCTTCCGGAATAACGCCAAGTAGGCCCCAAAAGACGAATTAAAAAAGTTCCGGTCCGCAGTTTAAAGCGGGCCGGAACAAAAAACCAAAATGAAAATGAAAACAAATCGCTTCTTCCTTTGCATGCTGGCAATATTATTTGCCTGTTTTGCTGCTTCTTCACAAACCTCAACCGTACCTGCCTCAGGTGAAAGATATGGGCATGCGTTGAATATCGGACTTGGCGTTGGCGGTTATTCAGGTTATTACGGTTATATACACCACAGCATTCCCGTAGTACATATCGACTACGAATTCGATGTCGCCAAAAATTTTACGCTGGCCCCTTTCCTGAATTTTTATTCCTATACCAATAGCTATTACTGGGGCAATGCGCATTATCCAGAGCGTTATTATGTTTACCGGGAAACTGTGATACCGGTAGGAATAAAAGGCCAGTATTATTTTGACGGCCTTCTGAATGCAGGCCCTAAATGGGATTTTTACGGTGGAGCATCTCTTGGATTTGCTTTTGTAAGATCCTACTGGGATAATGCATATTACGGTGATAGAACCGTGTATGGGGGTGCAGGGCCCTTATTTGTAGATATTCATTTAGGAACGGAATATCATTTCAATAACAGGCTGGGAGCATTCTTTGATCTTTCAAGCGGAGTTTCAACCCTTGGCATCGCGCTACATTAAACAATTAACCTTAAACAGATAAACATCAAACATTAATCTTAAATCAACAATCATTATGGGAAATATTTTGTACATCATTGCTGTGATCCTCGTGATCGCCTGGCTTATCGGCTTTTTGGGATACCATGCCGGTGGACTAATTCATATACTGCTGGTGATCGCCGTGATTGCTGTGCTGCTGCGTATTATCTCAGGAAATAAACCGGTTTAATGAGCTGCCCGGGAAAAAACAGTTCAATAAATTAAAGGAATCATTTTTAACCAATTTTAATCATGAAAGCAGGTAATGTATTTTTAGCCGTGCTGGCCGGAGTAGCCGCAGGCGCAATCATGGGAGTCCTTATGGCCCCTGATAAAGGAACCGAGACACGTAAGAAGCTGAATAAAGCCAAGGAAGATATCTCTGATGAGCTGAAAGGCAAATTCAATGACTTCATGGAGGAGATCACTGAAAAAGTGGAAGCCGTTAAAGACGAGGTGATGGATCTTGTGGAAAGCGGAAAAACAAAATATGCTGAAGCAAAATCCAAAATGGACGAAGCCCGTTCACGCTTTTAAACTGATAAGCCTCGCTCACCTTGTGAACAAACCCTATGAAAGCACTATTTGAGAAAGCAGAGCAGTACATCAGAACAAGCATTGAACTGCTGAAGCTGAAAGCCATCGACAAAGCCGCTGATATGATCTCATCGATCGTATCAGGGCTTGCCCTGGTGATCTTCCTTTTCTTTTTTGTTTTTATTGTTAGCATCGGGCTTGCACTTTATTTTGGAGATATGCTGGGACGCACTTACCTCGGATTCTTTATAGTTGCGGGGTTTTACCTCCTGCTTGGGATCCTGATCAAAGTATTTGGTCATACCTGGCTTAAGATACCCGTGTTCAATGCTATTGTAAAAAAGACATTAAAATAAAACAATGAAAAGCAGGAATGATACCATGTCGGATCTGCGGCGGCAGATTGAAGAGATGGAAATTCAGCAGCAGAAAGAGGTAGGCATATTGCGTGAGCAATTCAACCTTACCTGTGAAAGCCTGAAAACTAAAGCTCCTTCACCGGAGGAAATCAATCACCGAAGCCATACATTTTCCACTACGCGTAGCGCCAATTTCCTGGCCGGCGTATCCGTTGCCTTATTAACAAGAAAGCTGTTCGGCTATTTTTACCAAAGGGCCTGAACTACATACGAGAACCGGGGTTATGTTATCGTGACGCAATTCACAAGGTATTTCTTTGTGAGTTTCGTCTAACAGCCCCTGTTTTCATTATGTTATGATGACATTGAAGGAAGAATCCAAGGCAATAATTAAGTTCAAGGCAGCTTAACCCGGGCCATGATTTAAAAAGTTCAGTTAAAATATATGGACACCTCTTCTGTGATATTCCAGACTTTACTTTTAATGCACCCTGGCAACACGATTAAAAAATTTATTGTGGAATATTTCGCAAATACCGCGATATCTGCACGCTCATAATCTGCCTTATTGCTGGCGGTAAAATCAACTTTCACCAGTTCAACACTATCCCAGCTTATCTTCATCTCTTTGCCCTTATCAATTATGGCGCTGAAATTTGATCTGGCTTCATGATGCAAATTGCTTAGAGCTCCGGCAGCACTTTTTCTATACTCAGATTTCACACTATCAGAAGCCTGGATTTTTGAAAGCACTTCTTCATATTTCTTTTCATTGAACAACAGGGAGTCGAACAGGGGAAAATTATTTGACTTAAAGGCATTTAAAACCTGCCTTCCAAACCCTTCCGGGGTAGAAAGGCTAAGGGTGTCTTGTCCACAGGCGAAAAAGCCTGTTCCAAAGATCAGACAAAAGCATATAAAGAATCTGTGTAACATTCAAACCGGGAAATAAATCAGGAATGTATTATTGCCGGTGGCTTATCTTTTCCTGAAAGTTTTATTGCCTTTAGCATCAGATCCCCTGCTGCCATAGCCGCTTCTCTTCTCCTTATCCCGGCCATAACCTGAAGCTTTACGTTCACCATCCCGGGTTCCACTCCTGTGTCCTCCCCGTTCCCCTTCACCACTTCTACCTCCTGATGGATGACCCTGGCTTGCATCGTTCATGCGGATCTGGCGGCCTCCGAAAAATTTACCATTGAAGGTGTCAATAAACGTTTTTGCTGCATCCTTATCCACTTCAAAGAAAGTATTGGTTTCCCTCAGGTCTATTCTTCCGAGCACCTCTTTTTTAAGATTTGTTTCATCGAGAATGAATTGCAGGAATTGTGCCTTATAGAAACCGTCTTTGCTGCCGATATTCACAAACAGCTTGGTAAAGCCATTGTCAGCTGTTTCACGGCCCTCTCTCCTTCCTGCGTCAGAGCGGGCATTCAGGTCGTTGGCATTCTCATAATATTTAAGGAAAGAGCTGAACTCGAGCGCAGCTACCCGTTGAAGGATGTCTTCTTTGCTCAGGCTTGCAAATTTTTCCATTACTGCGCTGAGATACGTTTCATATTCACCCTCCCCGATATCCACGGCGAGCAGCTTGTCCATGAAATGAAAGAACTGCTTACGGCACACATCGCTGCCTGTGGGAATATCAAGCTTATGAAACCTGGCATTGGTAAGCTTTTCAAGCTGCCTGACCTTATGCACTTCTTTCACATGTATAATACTCATGCAGATCCCGCTTTTGCCAGCCCTGGCAGTACGACCGCTGCGGTGAGTGTAAACTTCCATCTCATCAGGAAGCTCGTAATTAATCACGTGGGTAATTCCTTCCACGTCAATTCCCCGGGCCGCAACATCAGTAGCTACGATGAGCTGCAGGCTTTTCTGGCGGAAGCGCTGCATCACTTTGTCGCGCTGCTGCTGTGAAAGATCACCGTGCAACGCTTCGATATCGTAACCTTCTTTCAAGAGCTTTTCGGTTACCTCCTGGGCGCCAAGGCGTGTGCGCACAAAAATGATCCCATACATCCCGGGGTTAAAATCAATAAGCCGCTTCAATGTCTCATAACGGTATGGTGCGCCTGTTACGAAATACTGGTGATCAATATTCACATTGGCTGTGTTCTTCCTGCCAACAGTCACTTCATGCGGCTTGGTCATGAAGGTATTGGCTATAGATCTCACTTCTGCCGGCATCGTGGCGCTGAACAGCCAGATGCTTTCACGGTTTGGAGTGTTTTTAAGAACAAATTCAATGTCTTCCCTGAATCCCATATTCAGCATCTCATCCGCTTCATCAAGCACCAGGTATTTTATTTTTTCAAGATTAATAGCTTTCCGTTCAATAAGATCGATAAGGCGTCCTGGTGTAGCTACTACGATCTGAACATTATCCCTGAGCGCTTTGATCTGCATTACAATGGAAGCACCACCGTAAACGGGTTCAGCAGAAACATTACCCAGGAACTTTTTAAAGTCACGGATATCATTCACGATCTGCAGGCATAGCTCGCGTGTAGGACAAACTATCAGTGCCTGCGGATGCCTTGCGCCAGGCTCTACCAGTTGTAACAAGGGCAGGCCGAAGGCGGCTGTTTTTCCGGTTCCTGTTTGCGCCAGGCCCACAAAATCATGCGTGCCGGATAATAAAACAGGAATTGCTTTCTCCTGTATCTCTGTAGGATTAACAAAACCAAGCGCCTCTACGGCCTTCACCAGGTTTTCATTTAATCCAAGTTGCTCAAATGCGTTCATTTATGAAATTTCGGCAAAGGTACGTTAAGTAAACGCCAATAACTAATCAGTGATGCCCTGCGAATGAATAGGTAGAAATTATGTTCCGATCCGTGAATTTCCGGCTGATTCAACTTTTTACAATACTATCTTCTGCTTTTCTCCGCTTTTCAAGGCGGAGTTATGATTTTATATAAGGAATCTCATGATATCTGGAACCCTTTACATTTATACCAGCTCAGCTCCCTGTCATGCAATCTTAAAATTGTTTCGCGCTACTTATTGAATAAAGGGACAATGCTTATTGTAAGCACAATAGAGAAAAAATGTAATTTAAATCAATTTTGATATTCGTTTTCAGGCCTTCTTTAAGTTGAAATTTGAACCATGAAAGCGCCTACACCAGGCATTTTTACAACAATCATTATTATTAACTTTAAAAAAAAATGAATTATGGAAAGGAATCAGAAAAATTCCGGTGTTAGCAATAGCAACCGGTCGTCGGGAAGCAATAATAATTCTTCCTCAAGAAACAACAGTGGATCAAGAAACCAAAACTCCGGTGGAAGCAATTCAGGCCGTGGCGGTGACCGTTCAGGTGGCCGCAATGGTGGAGGGAACTCAGGTAAAAAGTAACACCTGATCCGGTTTTACATCCAACAAAAGCTCTTGATATAAGGAAAGGAAGCCCCCGCTGAAAAGCAAGGCTTCCTTTTCATTTTTAATGGTGAAACAAAAACGATCAATCGATATTATTAAGCTGACCTTTAAGTTGCTTAAATCTCAATCCCAAAAAGAAAGCTGGAAAATTCTTTCCCTGCATCTCTAACGGGCAACCCGACAAAGAAAAAATACTATAGAAATATAAAACCTTTCTTCATGAGATATCATTGATATTAATGCGAAAGGACAATGATTGAAAATATTCTTTTGCTTTGATAGATTAACAGAGTGGCCTTTCGTTTTTTAGTTTCAATGCATCGGTCCGTTAAAATCATGTTACACACAATCTCATTTTAGTCAGCCTTTACAAATTTTATTGCATCAATTTTGTTTTATGTGAATTATACAATGAATAGAATTTGATTTATACGTTGTGAACGGTGCCGGCGGGGGAAATTTGAACATGAAATTTAATTCATAAGAAAATGAACTCGCACACAACACATAAAAGAACCGCTGCACGTGGAAAGGTGTCGCAGAACACTGACACCGCGGTTCATAGCAACGCCCCGAGAGCAGCTCAAACTGCCTCCGGACTGGACAAGCTTTTTGAGGCAGAGTTAAAAGATATTTACTGGGCAGAAAAAGCCTTATTAAAAGCAATACCTAAAATGATTCGAAACTGCTCGTCAGAATCGCTGCAGGATACTCTGGATAATCACCTGGATGAAACCAAAGTACAGGTAATGAGGCTGGAAAAAGCTTTTGATCTGATAGGTATGAAGGCAGAAGGTAAAAAATGTGAAGCTATGACCGGATTGATAAAAGAAGCGGAAGAAACCATGTCTGAATTTCAGAAAGGTCCTATCCGCGATGCAGCCATCATTGCTTCAGCCCAAAAGGTAGAGCATTATGAAATAGCCAGTTACGGAACCCTGTGCGCATTTGCCAAATCGCTTGGTATTGAAAAAGTTGCCGAACTCTTTCACCAGACCCTGATGGAAGAAAAAGGCGCGGACACCAGGTTGAGTCTCATCGGAGAAACTTCGGTAAATGTTCATGCAGGTTCCGAAGCAGGTTTGAAAAGAAAACGGGCTTAATTGTTTTCCTTAAAAACAAGATCCCGTTTTAACCGGCGCGTTTAGTTGCGCCAAGTATTTAATATTAATTATTAGAAATCATGGAAAAGAATTTGAAGGATCCGGCTGGTATGAAAGACCAAAGGGATCAAAAGACGACCGGAGGAAGCTATACGCCTTCCTCGAAAACAACAACAGTGAATCAAAACGAGAATATTCGTCGTGATAAGGAACCTTTACCCGGCGACAACAAGGCCTCGGGTGATAAAGTAGAAAGCGGCCGCGATAAAGCCGATACTACTGGCAGGAAATAACCTGCAAAAGGTCACAAACGGTCTTAAGAGGAAAGACGGATAATCTTTCCGGGGCCGTTTAAACCTGACAAACAATTAAACTAATGTTTAACAGAGAAAGGAAGCATTCTGAAAAGGGTGCTTCCTTTTTCATTGTGTGCCTAAAAGGAATTCTTTTTCACCGCCGGATTTCCAATCAGTGGAACAAACTTTCTGCAATATGCCCAGCAGGGTATTAAAATCATTTGGCTTTTTGATATAGAGATTAGCACCAAGCCTGGCGGCCTGCTTAATTTCACGTTCAGCGGCAGAAGTTGAATAAATAGAAACGGTCATCCTATCATATATGCGCTGGCTTCGTATCTCCCTGAGGCATTCCATTCCATTCTTCCGGATAAGGTTAAGATCCAGGAAAAGCATATCCGGAAGATTGTCTTTATGACGTTCCAGGTATCTCATCAGGTGATCTCCATCGGCAACAGTATGGATAACAACCTTCCTGTTTATTTCTTCAAATGCCGATTCAAACAGGAAACGATCGTCCTCATCATCATCTGCTAACAGAATATTCATCATCTTATCTGGCTCCCTGTTCATGTTCCACTGGCTTCTCTTCCTTTACCGCCTGAGGTTGCTTCAACGGTAATGATACAATGAAAGTTGAGCCTGTACCGGGCACACTAAGTGCAGAAATATACCCGTTATGCTGTTCTACGATACGTTTGCAAAGGGCCAGCCCTATTCCTGTGCCTTCATATTCGGTATGGCTATGAAGCCGCTTGAACATTTCGAATATCTGTTCAGCATGCTTCTGCTCGAAGCCTATTCCATTATCTTCCACGAAGATCCGGCAATACTGATTTTCTTTAGACATACTGTCTTCCTTGCCTAAGCCCTTCTCAGAATAAATATGGATCAAAGGCTCTATTTCCTTTTTACTGTACTTCAGGCTGTTGGTGATAAGGTTATGAAAAAGTGTTTTCATCAGCACGGGATTCACCGTTAAAGAAGGAAGCTCGTCTACAATGACCTTGGCTTTCTTTTCCTGCACTACCTCATCGATATCGTTCAGCACATCCGAAATGATACCGTTCATATTACTTGTGGAGAAGAGGCCTTTTTCTGCCGACACCTCAGAGAAGGTCATGATAGCGGAGATCAGGTCCTGAAGGCGTTCTGTGGCCGATTGAATGCGCTTGATATAATTCTTCCCGTCATCATCTATCTGGGAGGAATATTTACTGTTAAGCCTGTCGCTGAACATACGGATCTTACGCAGTGGCTCCTGCAGATCATGCGAAGCCATGAAAGCAACCCGGTCGAGATCACGGTTCGCATCTTCAAGCTTATCAATATTTTTCAATAGCTGCAGGTTAAGCGCCACCACCTTCTCCTCAGAGATCTTACGCTCCCTGATCTCATTTTCCAGGTTCCTGTTCATGCTTATGAGCTTGTTTTCCTGGGCAAGAAGCTGGTGGTTTTTTTTATAGAGCTCAACCAGCACATTGATCTTGGCCCTGAGGATATCCGGGTTGATAGGCTTGTAGATATAATCCACCGCGCCTGCCCGGTATCCTTTGAACACATTCACCTCATCATAATCATGGGCAGTGATGAAAATGATCGGGATATGCCGGAGCTTCTCCCGCTCATAGATCAGTGAAGCTGTTTCAAGTCCGCTCAGGTTCGGCATTTTCACGTCCATGAGCACCAGGGCAAAATCCCACTCATTGAGCAGGATTTTGAGTGCTTGTCTTCCTGAGTTTGCTTTTATAAAAGTGTATCCGTCGGGTTCAAGTATTGTTTCTATGGACAAGAGATTATCTTCCCGGTCGTCTACCAATAATATTTTTGTCATTTATACTTATTCATTTGCCATCGGGGCATTATTTATAGAACCACATGCGCATGAGCGACAGTAGCTGGTCAACTTTCAATGGTTTCGTGATATAATCGGAAGCGCCGGCCTCAATACATTTCTGCCTGTCGCCTTTCATCGCTTTCGCTGTAACGGCTATGATAGGAAGAGCGCTGTTCTTATGCTCCCTCCTGATTTTCTGCGTTGTTTCATAACCATCCATCTCAGGCATCATAATATCCATCAGCACCATATCAATGCTTGGATCGTCATTCAGCAACTGGATCGCCTCCTTACCGCTCTCCGCAGTCTTCACATGGATATTATGACGTTCAAACACAGTGGTGAGCGCAAACAGGTTTCTCACATCATCATCCACAACCAGGATGTTTTTGCCGGCCAGGATATCTTCCTTCCTCCTGATATTCTCAATGATCTTGATCTTCTCAGGCGCCAGGTTTTTATGATTGATATGCAGGTGAAGAACAGTTTCTTCAAGAAGGTGCTCCAGGGAATTCACTCCTTTCAGGATCACGGAATTGGTGACCCTGTTAAGCTGGTTAAGCTCGGTTTTATTAAAATCCTTGGCCGAATAAACGATCACCGCGGTATTGTTCTTTTTGATCTTTTCCACTTCGCCGATCAGGTCAGACCCTGCGATATCCGGGAGCGTATAATCAAGTATGATGCAGTCATAATCCCCTTCGTTGATCTTCTTCAGAGCCTTCTTTCCTGTATTGGCAACGGAAATGGCAATCTGGTCATCGCGCAGGATATTGGCGATCAGTGATGATTCAAGCTCATTATCTTCAACAACCAGCACTTGCTTGGTCTTTTTATTATTAAAGTTTACAATATCATTGAAGAGATTTGTGAGGTCTTCATTCTCGAGCGGTTTCAGCAGGAAGCTTCTTGCACCTCTCTTCAGGGCAAGCGTCCTGTTCTCTTCACCGGAGATCAGGTGTACAGGAATATGACGGTAATTCAGGTCTGAACGGAGCATATCGAGAACCTTCCATCCGCTGGTATCAGGTAGCTTCACATCAAGCGTGATAGCCGCAGGCGAGAACCTGTTAATGAAGTCGAAAACTTCAAGATAGCTAATAGCGATCACACCTTTGAGGCCAACATCGTGAGCCTGCTCCAGCAAGATCTTTCCAAAACGGATATCATCTTCCACGATGAGGACGATCTTGTCATCCGGCATGATATTGCTCCTGTCATCACCGGTTTCATTGATCATCTCATTCACTCCGCTCAGGTTATTGCTTGCAGCCTCGCGCGGTGCGCGGATAGTGTTCAGCAATGAATCTATATCAGTGGTCTCAGTTTGCGGCTGATCATAGCTGTTCAGGTTCGTGGTTTCTTTCACCATTGTCTTGGCAGCATTTTCAACTGGCAGGTAGAGTGTAAACGTAGAACCCTTGCCTGGCTGGCTTTCCAGCTCAATGGTGCCACCCAGGAGCTCGGCCAGACCACGGCTGATGGAAAGTCCCAATCCTGTTCCTCCGTATTTACGGCTTGTAGATCCTTCAGCCTGCTGGAACGCTTCGAAGATGATGCTTTGCTTTTCAAGTGGAATACCAATACCGGAGTCTGCAATAGCGAAGGCCACAACCCTGTTTGCATTATCAAGGTTCGGATTATTGCCTGGCTTCCAGGTTTTCTTGGCTTCATAGATGCTGAGCTTAACCTCTCCTTTTTCAGTGAACTTGAAGGAGTTTGACAGGAGGTTCTTCAGGATCTGGTTGAGGCGCTGCGAGTCTGTCTCCATCATGGTTGGAAGATTCGCATCATTTTCAATCTTGAGATGCAGGTTACGCGCTTCGGCGATTGGCTTGAACGTGGTTTCCACGAACGAGGTGATATCCGAGAAGCGTACCGGTGAAATATTGGCAGTGATAAATCCCGATTCGATCTTCGAAAGGTCGAGGATGTCGTTGATAAGCTGTACAAGGTCATCTCCGCATGTATGTATTGTCTTCGCATACCGAACCTGCTTTTCAGTGAGGTTCCCTTCCGCGTTTTCATACAGCTGTTGCGCAAGAATGAGGAGGGAGTTAAGCGGCGTACGAAGCTCATGCGACATATTCGCAAGGAACTCTGATTTGTACTTTGAAGTAAGGGTGAGCTGTTCGGCTTTTTCCTCGAGCGACCTTCTTGCTTCCTCCACCTCTTTGTTCTTGAGCTCCACTTCATCTTTTTGCTTCACAAGGAGGAGCGCCTTATCCTGGAGCTCATCGTTTGTACGGCTAAGCTCTTCCTGCTGCAGCTTGAGCTCACTTGCGAGAGACTGTGACTGCTTCAACAGGTCTTCTGTACGTGTGTTCGCTTCGATCGTATTCAACACGATACCGATGGATTCTGTCAGCTGGTTGAGGAGCTCCAAGTGCGTCTGGCTGAATTTCTCCAGGGAGCCGAGCTCGATAACCGCCTTCACATTATTTTCAAACAGCACCGGCAGGATGATCAGGTGAGCCGGTTTCGATTTGCCAAGGCCCGATGTGATCTTGATATAATCGCGCGGCACGTTGGTGAGCAGGATCCTTTCTTTTTCAAAGGCGCACTGTCCAACCAATCCTTCGCCAATCGCAAATTCCTGCGGTATTGTTTTTTCTTCTTTATAAGCATACGCTGCAAAGAGCTTGAGCCTTGCCTTCTGCTTGTCGTCTTCTGCCTGCAGGATATAGAAGGCACCATAGTGTGCGTTCACCACCGTTGCAAGCTCGGAGAGGATACGTTTTGCCACTGTTGACAAATCCCTTTGTCCCTGGAGCATCTGCGTGAACTTCGCGATATTCGATTTGAGCCAGTCCTGTTCCTGGTTGATGAGCGTTGTTTCTTTCAGGTTCGCGATCATCTGGTTGATGGTATCCTTCAACGCTTCCACCTCTCCTTTCGCTTCCACGCGTATGGTTCGCGTAAGGTCACCTTTCGTTACCGCAGAAGCCACCTGCGAGATGGAACGCACCTGCGTTGTAAGATTCTGCGCAAGCTGGTTCACGTTTTCTGTAAGGTTCTTCCAGATCCCGGAAGCACCAGGCACGTTCGCCTGACCACCAAGCTTCCCTTCCACACCCACCTCACGGGCAACCGTAGTTACCTGGTCAGCAAATACCGCAAGCGTTTCAATCATTTCATTGATGGTATCAGTAAGCTGCGCCACTTCTCCTTTTGCGTTGATGGAAAGCTTCTGGCGGAGGTTACCGGTTGCCACCGATGTTACCACCTTTGCAATACCACGCACCTGGCTTGTTAAGTTCAGGGCCATCATATTCACGGAGTCTGTCAAATCTTTCCATGTACCTGCCACACCTTTCACTTCCGCTTGTCCCCCGAGCTTTCCTTCCGTTCCCACCTCACGTGCCACACGCGTTACCTCGAAGGCAAAGGAGTTGAGCTGCTCCACCATCGTATTGATCGTATTCTTCAAATCGAGGATCTCTCCTTTCACATCGATAGACACCGTCTTAGACAAGTCGCCTGACGCCACCGCTTTTGTTACCTGTGCGATATTCCGCACCTGCGATGTCAGGTTACCCGTCATCTGGTTCACGGAGTCCGTCAAATCTTTCCATGTTCCCGCAACGCCCGGCACAAAGGCTTGTCCTCCAAGCTTTCCATCTGTTCCCACCTCACGTGCTACACGCGTTACTTCGGAAGCAAACGCACGAAGCTGATCCACCATCGTATTCAGAGTTTCTTTCAATTGGAGAATCTCACCACGCACGTCCACCGTGATCTTTTTCGACATATCCCCGTTCGCCACGGCAATCGCCACCTCCGCAATATTCCTCACCTGTGCGGTAAGGTTACCGGCCATCTGGTTCACAGAGTCCGTCAAATCTTTCCATGTTCCTGCAACACCCGGCACATTCGCTTGTCCCCCAAGCTTTCCTTCCGTTCCTACCTCACGTGCCACACGCGTTACTTCGGAAGCAAAACCACGAAGCTGATCCACCATCGTATTGATCGTATTCTTGAGCTCAAGGATCTCTCCTTTCACGTCCACACCGATCTTACGCGACAAGTCGCCATTTGCCACCGCCGTTGTCACCTCCGCAATATTCCGCACCTGCGATGTAAGGTTGGATGCCATTTTGTTTACCGAGTCCGTCAAGTCTTTCCATGTTCCACCCACACCCGGCACGTCGGCCTGTCCACCAAGCTTTCCTTCCGACCCTACCTCACGCGCAACACGCGTTACTTCCGATCCGAATGAGTTGAGCTGATCCACCATCGTATTGATCGTATTTTTCAACTCAAGGATCTCCCCTTTTACATCCACCGTGATCTTGAGTGATAAGTCACCCTTCGCCACAGCGGTCGTTACCTCTGCTATATTCCGCACCTGGGCTGTAAGGTTCGATCCCATCTGGTTCACAGAGTCCGTCAAATCTTTCCATACACCTCCTACTCCTTCCACTGTTGCCTGGCCACCAAGCTTACCTTCCGATCCCACCTCACGTGCCACACGCGTTACCTCGGAAGCGAAACCACGAAGCTGGTCCACCATCGTATTGATCGTGTTCTTCAACTCGAGGATCTCGCCTTTTACGTCCACAACAATTTTACGCGACAAGTCACCATTAGCAACCGCTGTCGTTACCTCCGCAATATTCCGCACCTGGGATGTTAAGTTCGATCCCATCTGGTTTACCGAATCTGTTAAGTCCTTCCATGTTCCTCCCACACCCGTTACCTCCGCCTGGCCACCAAGCTTTCCTTCCGTTCCTACCTCAAGCGCCACACGCGTTACCTCGGAAGCAAATGAGTTAAGCTGATCCACCATCGTATTGATTGTTTTCTTGAGCTCGAGGATCTCGCCTTTTACGTCCACCGTGATCTTACGCGACAAGTCGCCTTTCGCAACCGCTGTTGTCACCTCCGCAATATTCCGCACCTGGCCTGTAAGGTTGGATGCCATCTGGTTCACAGAGTCTGTAAGGTCTTTCCATACACCTCCTACACCTACCACGATGGCCTGTCCTCCCAGCTTTCCTTCCGATCCCACCTCACGTGCCACACGCGTAACCTCGGAAGCAAACGAGTTGAGCTGATCCACCATCGTATTGATCGTATTTTTCAACTCAAGGATTTCTCCTTTCACGTCCACCGTAATTTTTCTCGACAAGTCACCTTTCGCCAGACCCGTTGTTACCTCAGCGATATTCCGCACCTGGCCTGTAAGGTTCGATGCCATTTGGTTCACCGAGTCTGTCAGATCTTTCCAGATACCATCCACGCCACGCACTGTTGCTTGTCCTCCCAGCTTTCCTTCCGATCCCACCTCACGGGCCACACGCGTTACTTCCGATCCGAATGAGTTCAGCTGATCGACCATCGTATTGATGGTATCTTTCAGCTCAAGGATCTCACCTTTCACATCCACAGTGATTTTTTTCGACAAGTCACCTTTCGCCACCGCTGTTGTTACCTCGGCGATGTTACGCACCTGGGCTGTAAGGTTTGATCCCATCTGGTTCACGGAATCAGTAAGATCTTTCCACACACCACCCACACCCTTCACTTTCGCCTGGCCTCCAAGCTTTCCTTCCGATCCCACCTCGCGTGCCACACGTGTTACTTCAGATGAGAATGAGTTGAGCTGATCCACCATCGTGTTGATCGTATTTTTCAACTCGAGGATTTCTCCTTTTACGTCCACTGTGATCTGGCGGGACAAGTCGCCTTTGGCCACCGCCGTTGTTACTTCCGCAATATTCCGCACCTGGCCCGTTAAGTTTGAAGCCATCTGGTTTACGGAGTCTGTCAAATCTTTCCATGTTCCTGCAACACCTTTCACATGCGCCTGTCCACCAAGCTTTCCTTCTGTTCCCACCTCGAGCGCAACACGCGTTACCTCGGACGAGAATGAGTTGAGCTGATCCACCATCGTGTTGATCGTGTTTTTTAACTCAAGGATCTCTCCTTTTACATCCACCGTGATCTTACGCGACAAGTCGCCTTTAGCAACCGCTGTTGTCACCTCTGCAATATTCCTCACCTGCGCTGTAAGGTTTGATCCCATCTGGTTTACAGAGTCTGTCAAATCTTTCCATACACCGGCCACACCTTTTACTTTCGCCTGGCCTCCGAGCTTTCCTTCAGAACCCACCTCACGGGCCACACGCGTTACCTCCATGGAGAAGAGGTTAAGCTGCTTCACCATATCATTTACCTCTTTGGCAATACGGGCGAATTCTCCCTGCAGCTCACGGCCTCCTATTTCCTGCGGCATCTGCTGCGACAGATTTCCTTTTGCCACCGAGGAAATAACGTGCGCGATTTCGATAGTCGGATGCACCAGGTCGGAGATCAGCGAGTTGAGTGAATCCACAGCCGTGCTCCATGCTCCCTTGGCTTGCGGGAGTTCGATGCGCTGGGTGAGCTTTCCCTGCTTACCGATAATATTTCCTGCCTTGGTGAATTCATCCACCATATTTTTATTCATGGAAATAATATCATTCAGCGCGTCGCAGATCTTGCCGTTAAGCCCTGTCTGGTCTATGGGCATGCGTACATCAAAGTTTCCTGCACGCACCTGCATCAGAACTTCGAGCAGGAGGCGGTCACTGTAAACTTCAGCGGGATGTTCCGTAACTTTGATTTCCTGTACCGGCGACTTGGAAGGCTTTCCATTTACCGAAGCCTTCGGCTTGGCTTCAACACCGTTTAAGTTTTCTTTGGCAGCCTGTCTTTTGTGTTCCACGCCATTGAGATTTTCTTTGGCGGCCTGGCGTTTGTTCTCAACACCGTTTAGCTGAGCCTTGGCTGCCTGCCGTTTGCTGTTATCCTTTTTATTATTCATGTAAAGAAGATTATTTACTACTTAACGCGGTCAAAAAAACCAGCCTTAATATAGGCTGAAATCCTTGCCTGCAAAGGTTTCCTGTATTCTGTAAAATGAAAACTGGGAGAAGCCAAATTAGCCTTATTGAAAAAGCGCCATGTTACATAATCTTTGGAAAATGTTGCGGAATTATTGGGTAAAAAAACCGGCATCCCCGGATCAAAAAAACAAAAAAGACTGTTTTAGTTCTTGAATAAAATCAATATAAACGGCAAAAAATCCCCGCTTAATAGCACCTGGAATAAATCAGACGTTGAGAAAATAATTCTCCTTGGCGCTGGCGGTTTGCATTTGCCATTCACCCGTTACTATATCCGCAATAATTTTTTTCAGCGTAGGATAATCATTCGGCTTTTTAATATAGACATTCGCTCCAAGCGAAAAGGTTTCCTGTACATCACGCTCTGCTGCAGAAGTGGAGTAAATGGCAACAGAAAGATCTTTAAGATTTGAATTGCTGCGGATTTCTTTAAGACATTCCAGGCCCCCTTTCAACGGCATGTTCAGATCCAGGAACACCATATTAGGCATGGCAGTGGATGGATTATCCAGGTGCTTCATAAGCTGGATCCCGTCTTTTACAATTATCAGGGCAGCTTTAGTATCAATTTCATCAATGGCTTCCCTGAAAAAAAGATGGTCATCTGCATCATCATCAGCAAGAAGAATTATGAATTGTTCCGGGCGCATTTATGAATTGACTTTATTATCAATTCAAACTTAAAGATTATTTTGTAACCTCCAAATAAAATTTTGGCAGTCAGCCAGTTATGGAAGAAAAATAAATAATTTCAGCTATTTTGAAGGATTGCTTTCCTGGAGATTATTTTCTTTCAGGATGTCAGGAATTTCCATATTGATCTTGAAAAGGTGATCCGGGTGAATAAAAACACCCGCCTCTTCTGTTGCGTTTCCATCAAGCGGGGTCTTAGCATGAGCGGTATGCTTCACATATTTCAGGATCTTGTCATAAAGGATCTTTTCATCAAAAGGCTTGGCGATATAGTCATTCATCCCCTGGGCCCGGCATCTTTCAATATCCACCGTAGTTACATCCGCAGTTAACGCAATGATAGGAACATCGGATTTCATTACGTTACGGATATGATCCGTGGCTTCAAAGCCATTCATCACCGGCATCTGGAGGTCCATGAGGATGATATCAAAATTGCTTTCAGCAAGCTTGTCAAGGGCAATTTTACCGTTCTCGGCTGATTCATATTCCAGGCCATATTCATCCAGGATGGTTTTCAATAAAAGCTGGTTTAACGGGATGTCTTCCACCAAAAGAACCCGTATCTTCTGGTCTGCTTTGGTAAGCCCGGGCTCCGAATCTTTGTATTGTTCTTCCTGCACCTCAGTTTTTTCAAAGTCGAGGATAACGCTGAAGGTTGAACCCTCTCCCACTTTGCTCTTCACTTCAATAGTGCCTCCCTGGAGATCAACAAGCTGCTTTACAATGGCAAGCCCCAGGCCTGTGCCTCCAAACAATCTCGCCGTGTTACTGCTGGCCTGCTGGAATTTTTCGAAAATGGTTGATTGCTTGTTCTCCGGTATCCCGATGCCGGTATCAGCAACTGTGAATTTTATGCTCACCTTACCGTCTTCCTGGTTCACCATTTCTACCCTGACACTGATCTTTCCTTTTGATGTGAATTTAGCCGCGTTGCTTACAAGATTTAAAATTATCTGGTTGAGCCTGATCTGATCACCCTTCAGAACCTCAGGAATAGCAGGATCAATAAACCGTTCATAATGCAGGTCCTTTTCCTGGATCTTTCCTTCGAAAAGATTGAGCATTGCATTAACATCGGCTTTAAACTGGAATGGAACTTTTTCAAATGTCATCTTCCCTGCTTCCACCTTGGCCAGGTCAAGGATATCATTGATAAGGACGATGAGAGATTCACCGGAAACTTTTATCGCGTTAAGATATTCTTTCTGTTTAGGATCAAGGTTCGTGCGCAGAACCACTTTGGTGAAGCCAACAATAGCATTCATCGGGGTGCGTATTTCGTGGCTCATATTGGACAGGAACTGCGTCTTGGCATTGGAGGCTTCTTCAGCCTGGCGTGCCGCTTTTTCGGCAAGGCTTTTTGCTTCCCATAATTCCTGCTTCGAGCGTTCCAGGTCGCGCATTGCCTCTTCCAGCTCCCAGGTACGTTTTTTTACCCGTTCTTCCAGGTCCGCATTCAGATCTTTCATCTCCTTGCGGTGCTTTGCGTTCGCCACGGCATAACGGATGGAGCTTTCCAGCATCTGCCCGGAGATGGTGCCTTTCACAATATAATCCGAAGCCCCTGCTTCCATGGCTTTGCGATCGATCTCAATGCTTTTCTGCCCGGTTAAGATGATAAGAGGCGCTTCGCATCCCATAGCCACTGCTTCGCTTATCAGTTCAAGGCCGGTATATGCTCCCAGCTTATAATCCACGAGATATACATCATGCTTTTTTGCAGCAATATCTGCCAGGCCTTCCTGATAGGAAGATGTCCATTCGATCTTGTAATTGGTTTGAATATCCTCGATGATATCCCTCACGATCATGAAGTCCTCCTCATCATCATCTATCATCAGGATTTTTATGGGATCGCCTTGCATAGAAAGAGAATAATTCTTGTTTGTGAAAGGTGAAGCATATACAAAGATGTACCCCCGTGCATCAAAAAATTTATAGATTTAATGAAAAATGTTACATTATTCTCATAAACCTGTTTTGGTGCAACGGGCAAAAGATTTCAAACTTAAATAAAAAAAACCAGCTTGCTTTTTAAATCAGGCAAGGTTTCCGGCAATATTAAAAATCAGCCCTGGTTGCGTATGCCTGAAATGGAGAAAATACGATAATGATTTTGAGCAAAAAAAGATGCGCAGGTGATTTTATAAATTTGCAGAGGTAAATTTATTGACTATGAAAATGAAGCTGCCTCCCGTTTACGGGAAGAATAAAAATGTTGTGAATGTTATCATAGAGACGCCTGCAGGCAGCAGGAACAAATTTGCTTTCGATGAAAAGACAGGGCTTTTCAAGCTGAAAAAGGTGCTTCCATCCGGATTGAGATTTCCCTGTGATTTTGGCTTTATCCCTGAAACTGAAGCTGCTGATGGCGATCCGCTGGATGTGATGTTGTTTATGGATGGCCTGACATATCCCGGGTGTTTTGTGGAGAGCAGGCTAATCGGGATCCTTAACTGCATGCAGGAAGAGCCGGGTAAAGGTGCATACCGTAACGACCGGTTGGTGGCTGTGCCAACGGAAATGAGGGATATGGATCATATCGAAAATATAAGCCAGCTTGGAAGGCACAAGGTTGATTCGCTGGTAAGCTTTATGGAATATTACAATGAAATGGAAAGCAAAGTTTTCCGCTTCCTGGATATTGGTGACCAGGCCGCAGCCGCGAAATTCCTTGCCAAAAATATATCGGAATAAAGATGGATTTTCTTAAAGAAATATGGGGTGAAGGAAACCCGCTTACACCGCTTCAAATGACCGTGCGGGCGCTGGTTACATTTGTCATAGGACTGGTGCTGATCCGTTTCGCCGGCAGAAGATCATTTGGAATGCGGATGGCTTTCGATAACGTGATAACCATTATGCTGGGTGCCATACTGGGTGCAGGTGTTACAGGACGCGCGCCATACCTGCCTGTTCTTTGTGCATCAGCAGCCCTTTGCGCCATTCACAGGCTTTTTGCATGGATTGGAATCTATAGCTATACCTTCGGCTGTTGGGTTAAAGGAGAAGCTGTGGTACTGTACAAAAACGGAAAAATGATACGGGAGAATATGCGAAAGGTTTTAGTTACTGAAGAAGATTTTAAAGAAGGCGTGAGGCTTGCCGTTGATTCTGATGATCTCGATAAAATAAGTGAAGTTTACCTGGAAAGAGACGGGCAGATAAGCGTGGTAAAAAAAATAAATAATGCTGAATGAAAAAGTGAAGAACGAAAGCCTTAATCCTTTAACTCTAAAATCCTTGTCACGGAGTGGCGTGCGCTAAGGAAAGCTGCTTCTACTGTGCCGAAAGAAAATTCAGGGTTAAGATGTTCGCCGGCAAAATACATGGTGTTGTTGAACGATGAATTAAAATAATCAACGGCAGACCGCCCCTCAACAGTTGCATAAGAATATGCTCCTGCAGAAAATTCATCATCAGCCCAGTCTGCAATTTTATATTCCACGATCTCAGACTCAATGTAGGCAGGTTCCAGGCCGAAAATATAGGAGAGCGATTGAATCGCCGTTTGATAAATTTTCTCATCTCCTTCCCCAATCAAAGCTGTTGCTTCAGGTCCGCCAATCCACCCGGTTAGCAATGCATATGTTTCGGGTTCCTGTGTCCACCAGGTAGGAATGCCTGCATCGGAAAAAATAAAACCAAGGTCTTTCAGGTTTGTTCCCGTAAGCTCCATCACTCTATCATCTTCCCAGAATCTGGAACGGAAATAAAATATGATCTTCACCACGTTACCATATCCCAGGTTCTGCAGGGCTTCTTTCATTCCGGCGGGCTCAGGATTGAACCGGACTTTGAATTTCCCGTCAGAATTCAATACACCCAGCGGTAAGGTTACGAGAACAATTCCGGCCATGAAGAGCTTGCCTGTTGAATCATAAACGCGCACTTCGGTTTCATTCCAGTGAATCTCTTCAACCCTTGTGAAAAACTGGATATTCACCCGGCGGTTTTCGCATTCATTAAGCAGCGCTTCCATCATCTCAAGGTATCCATTCCTGAACCTGTATTGTTTCCAGGAAGAGTTGAGCCATTCTTCCTTAAAGGCAAGGGTGCTCGCCCGGCTGTAATCTGCCGCGTCATATCCTTCAACAAAATGTCTTACGGAATTGCGCAAAGCCTCATGCTCATCCCCGGGAAAATTTGTTTCAAGAAAATCTTTTACAGCCATTTCGGTTTCCACCTGTTTGAGCTTTTTCTCAAGCTCATCTGAATTTTCTATAAAATCGTGATCATCAATGAATTTTCCCTCACGGAACTGCCAGAGTCTTCCTTCCACTTTCTTTGTGTCCAGCTTAAATTCCTTTATCAACTCCCGGGTTATTTCAGCTTCGCCATGAATAAATTCAGCACCTGACTCAAGAATTATTGGTATTGTGGGATATTTAACGCTGTTGATCCTGCCACCGGGGCGGTCACGCGCTTCAAGAAGGGTGATATTATAATTTTCCTTTGACAGAAGCCAGGCAGCATACAATCCGGCAGCGCCTGCACCTATGATGATTACGTTTTTGCTCACAGCCCTTTTCTGAAATTGTTCTTCGCTTAGACGTAATTATTCAACCCTTTGGTTGCTTTTATAAATCAGATGAGATTTTATTATTCAAGCTCATTTTCCCTAAGCTCCCGGGTAAGTTTAGTGTAGCCAATTACGCGGCCAACATCATCATGCAGCGCTGTAATGAGGATGCTTCCCCAAAATACGGAGCCGTCTTTGCGTACCCTTCGTCCTACATGACGGGCCCTTCCCTCTTTCTTTGCCAGGTCCAGAAGCATTTGCGGAAGACCGGCCTGCCTGTCGGATGGTAAATAGAAAATATTGAAATTCTGGCCCACGATCTCGTGCTCTTTATACCCTTTGATTTTTTCCACTCCCTTGTTCCAGGTGAGTATGGTTCCATCAGTATCAAGTAAAATTATCGCATAATCCTGCACCTCTTCTATCATCTTACGATGAAGCTCTTTCAACAGGTCTGCTTTATCCTTATTCGCTACCATTTATCCTAGTTCCCTCAGTCAATATGTATTAACGTTTACCAATCTCATAGTTTAGTTTATCTAAACGCCAATTTCAATCCTTAATTTTAAAGGGGATGAAATTTGAATTTAGCTGTCTTTATTTTCGTACAAATGTAATTCCAAACCAATTGTATAATTATGGGTTATCCTTATATAAATATTGGTTTTTCGGTCAATAAGCGCGTCAAATCGTTGTTCTGTTTGACATTCGTCAGACTTATATCGCTATTATGGCCCTGTTTCAAGTACAAAAAAACCTACAGACGTTTCCCCGGTAGTTTTATTAACCAGGTTAATGGTAAATGAACCGTTAGCAGGAATTACATTCCTGATCACGGCTGTTTTATCACCTGTGCGTATCACGGCGAATACAATGCTGTTTTCATTTACCAACGCATTGTTCACGTTAATTGTATTTTGTCCTGCAGCAAAATTGACGGCACCGCATGCTGCGTTAATGGTCTGCTGATCCGTAATTCCTTTGGGTGTTATCACTCCTTTTACCTGGAATGCACCGTTTCTGACCGAAATGCCATTGGAGTAAATTATTCCACCGGAAAATATATTCCCGGCAAAAAAGTTTGTTGCGTCTGAGTCTTCAATAAAAATACCGTATTTATTGAGAATACCTTCACCAAACCTGCCAATATACAAGCCGTAGCCATTAACACAATTGCCGGTGCCATTGCCAACCCTGCCTGATGGAGATCCAAAAAATGATGCGGCATTTTCTATCTGGCCGCCACCCCGGATGCTGAAATTTCCCTGCACTCCTCTCAGGCTTGTAAGCTTTCCGTTACCGGTAAGCTCTGCATTCCCAATGGTGCCGATAGCAAGCGATACAAGGCCTTCGTTATGCGAGACATGGGCAAAGCCTTCCAATGCCTGGATGCTGCCGCTGGTGGGCACCTTTTGGTTTGCATATGATTCTGTTCCTACTATAAATCCTGAGTTGAGCATAGAAGAATATCTCGCTGCCAATCGTCCTACATTAGGCAACCGCGCACCACCAGTCAGGATGCTGTCTGCTGCCATGCCGATGTCGAGCCATGTTCCGGGGTTCTTATTTCCAATACCGGTGAAACGAGAGCTGTCTGTTTGTGCCCCCGCTGGAATAAAAATTGATAATGCAAAGAATGCTGTTAGTATTATCTGTTTCATGATTCGAAAATAATGAGAATCATGAATTGAGGGATAAGGGTACTGAAGGCAAATGACTGCCGTCTAAATGAGCTCAGATAACGACGCATGATATTGCGTAGCTGCCACTACCAACCAGGAACGTCTTTTCTCATTCTTCTATTCATCCCTTTTTTCTATATTACACCCGAATTGAAACAAATATGGTTCAGAACCCTAACCAGATACAGCTTGACTTCATAGAAAAAATCCGCGGAACAATGCCTGCCAATATCAGCCTTGTAGATAGCCTGGCAGAAGTTCTTAATCTCAGCATAGACAGTGCTTACCGGAGGATACGCGGGGCCACCTCGCTCACATTGGATGAGATCACGAAGCTTTGTAATCACTATAAGGTATCGTTTGATTTCGGAAAACCGCAGGGAGAGCCCGGCATGGTTACCTTTCATTACCGTACCATAACTGACAGCAAAGGAAAGATCCTGGATTATATCGGCGATCTGAATAATCATTTGAAAAAGATCGCTTCATTCAAAAACAAGGAGATCATTTATGCCGCCGAGGATGTACCTGTGTTCCATCATTTCCGCTATGAGAACCTTACTGCGTTTAAAATATTTTACTGGGAAAAGTCATTGCTGAACGAAAGCATGCTGAGCAATGAAAATTTTGATTTCCGCAAGGTGAACCGTGATCTTTTGTTCCTGGCACGTGAAACGTATGATATGTATATCCGCATACCTACCATCGAGATATGGACTGAAGCCACGCTAGACAGCACCGTGAAGCAGATCGAGTATTACTATGAATCGGGGATCATTAACAGGGAACAGGCGCTGCTCATTGGAAGCGATGTGCTCCAGATGATGACGCATATAGAAGAGATGGCGGTAACCAGCATGAAGCACCATGAATACGGTAAGAACCACCAGATGTATTACAGTGATGTTATGGTAGGCACAAACGCCGTGGAAGTGAATATTGATGGAAGCACCATTGTATTCATCAGCTTCAATACCTTCAACAGCCTTTCAACTACGAATGTGCAGCTGACTGCCGAGGTGGATGCATGGATAAGAAACCTGATTGGCAAATCGGCTCTCGTAAGCGGCACCAATGAAAAGCAGAGACTTACAATCTTTAAGAAGATACGCGGCAAGGCGGAAGCCATGATGAAGCGTGTTGAACAAAGTGAAGTTGCACAGCAGGGTTAACCTTTTTTGCTTTTAAGTTGCTCGCGGTTTAAATCTCTTTCCAATTCTTACAGGATCATATTAATTTTTCCGGTGCGACCGTTCATGCATATTCTTTTTACCTAATTTTGCTTTCAAAAAAATCTGATCCACAAAAAAGGATGTTAAAAAACAGGTACAAGGATCTAATCAACCAAACATTTTTCTTTCCGCGGCATGGATTTGAGGAGAAGAATAATGAGCTTCACTATATGGGAATACGGCTCATGGATATCGCCGAAAAGTTTTCTTCACCGCTCAAGTTCTCCTATCTGCCCAAGATCACGTCTCAGGTGCAGAAAGCGAAAAAGCTTTTCGATTCGGCCATGCAAAAGCACGGATACCAGGGATCATACACCTATTGCTACTGCACCAAGAGCTCGCATTTCAAGTTTGTGATGGACGAAGTGCTGCGGAATGATGTGCATATCGAAACAAGCAGCGCCTGCGATATAGATATCATCAAAAGTCTTTACAGGGAAGGCAGGATCAATAAAGCTACCTGGCTGATTCACAACGGCTTTAAGGACGAACCTTACCTGGACAGCATTGCAGAACTTGCCAATGATGGATTTTCAAATGTGGTTTGTGTGCTTGATAACAAGCAGGAGCTGGGAATGCTGGATGAACGCATGAAAAAGCCCGTTTTCATCGGTTTGCGTATCGCCACTACGGAAGATCCCAACTTCGCCCTTTATACCTCCAGGCTGGGAATCCGTTATGATGAGATCCTGCCTTTTTATGATGACAAGATCAAAAACGATCCTAAAGTAAAGCTTAAGATGCTTCACTTTTTTATCAATACAGGCATCAAGGATACTTCCTATTACTGGAGTGAGCTTGCTAGGCAGGTAGAGAAATACTGCGAGCTTAAAGCAGTTTGTGAAGACCTGGACAGCCTTGATATAGGCGGCGGATTACCAATCTACAATACTCTTGGGGTGGAGATAGATTATGAATATATGATTGACCAGATCGTGTATACTATTAAGACGATCTGCGACGACCGTAATATCCCGGTGCCTAATATCTTTACTGAATTCGGATCATTTACTGTAGGTGAAAGCGGCGGAGCCATCTATTCTGTGGTTGGCACCAAACAACAGAACGATACCGAGCTCTGGTATATGATTGACAGCTCTTTCATCAATACCCTGCCTGATACCTGGGGCATTGGACAGAAGTTCATACTGCTTGCGCTTAATCACTGGGACAAGCCTTATGTGCGGGTAAACCTTGGAGGCATTACCTGCGACGGGATGGATTATTATAATAGCGAAGCCCAGGCTAATGAAGTCTTCATGCCCAGGATCAAGCCCGGGGAGAAGCTCTATCTTGGCTTTTTTCATACCGGTGCCTACCAGGAAAGCATTGGCGGATACGGGGGGTTGCAGCACTGCCTTCTCCCCGCACCTAAGCACCTGGTGATAGATGATTCGCACGAAGCAAGGCTGTTTGCCCCGGCGCAAAGCAATGAAGTGATGTTGAAAATTCTTGGATACACGAGCTGATGCCTAAACAGAAAATTTATAAAGGAGTTGTTGACCTTACTGCCGATGGAAATGCTTTCGTAGTTTCGGAAGACCTGAAGCAGGATACATTTATTCCACAACGACATACCAAAAGAGCCCTGAATAAAGATACCGTGCTCTTCCGCCTTACGCCCTCACGCAGCCGGGGGAACAGGCAAAATGGGGAGATCACCAATATCGTGGAACGGCAGGAGCACGAATATACCGGCACTATTGAAATTGGAAAGAAGCAAGCCCTTTTTGCAGCCGATGACCGCAAGATGCCTTATTATTTCCAGGTGCCGTTCAATACCCTGAAAGATGCAATTGATGGAGATAAGGTTGTGGTAAAGTTTCTCCACTGGGGTGAGCATGATGAGATTCCAACCGGTGAAGTGATCAAAGTGCTGGGCAAACCCGGAGAGCATGCAACAGAAATTGAAAGCATCCTTTATGAATTCGATATTGAAGAGGATTTCAGCACCGCGGCAGAGCAGGAAACACATGATCTTCCAAACCGCATAGATGCCCGGGAGATAAAAAAGAGAAGGGATTTCAGGGAGGTGCTCACCTTTACCATTGACCCCGACGATGCAAAAGATTTTGATGATGCCATTTCATTTGTGCCTCTTGAAAACGGGAATTTTGAAATTGGCGTACATATCGCTGATGTAACCCATTATATAAGGCCTAACACGCACCTGGAAAAGGCAGCGCAGAACAGGGCCACTTCGGTTTACCTGGTTGACAGGGTTGTACCCATGCTTCCGGAAAAGATCAGCAATATGCTTTGCTCGCTTCGCCCGGAAGAAGACAAGCTAACCTTCAGCGCTGTTTTTGAGATGACGGAGGATGGCCGGGTGATGAAGGAATGGTTTGGAAAAACCATTATTCATTCCAATAAGCGGTTTACATATGACGAGGTCCAGAGAATACTTGACACCCACCAGGGACCTTTTTCAAAAGAGCTGCTGGTAATCAATTCCATTGCCAAAGCATTAAAGCACCAGCGTTTTAAAAATGGAGCCATCAATTTTGAAAGCGACGAGATAAAGATCAAGCTTGACAAGAATAAGCAGGTGATCTCCATTTCCCTATACGAAAGAAAAGATGCTCATAAGCTTATCGAAGAGCTGATGCTGCTTGCCAATAAAGAGGTTGCGGAGGTTCTTAACAAGGCTAAATACACATCGGTAAACCGTGTGCATGAAGCTCCTGAAGATGAGAAGCTACAGAACCTGAGCGCATTCGCCAGGCGATTCGGATATACAATCGATCCCAAAAGCCATCGTTCCATTGCCAACAGCATTAATAAGATGCTTCGCGAAAGTGAAGGAAAGCCCGAGCAGCATATCATCAGCCATTATGCTGTGCGAAGCATGCCCAAAGCATTTTATACGGTAAAGAAATCGGGGCATTATGGGCTTGCATTTAATCATTATGCGCATTTCACATCTCCTATCAGGCGCTATCCCGATATGATGACGCACAGGCTCCTGGAGAGCTTTCTTCATCATGCCAAAAGCCCTGACCCGGAAACACTGGAAAAGCTTTGCAAGCACAGCACGCAAAAAGAGATCAACGCCTCCGAAGCAGAAAGGGCCAGCAAGAAATTCAAGCAGATGGAATACCTTGAAAAGCTGAAGGGCCAGAAATTTGAGGCCATCGTTTCCGGAACCACGGAATGGGGTATCTACGCGGAGATCATCGAAAACAAATGCGAAGGAATGATACGCCTGGCCGATATGAATGATGACCAGTATTATTATGATGAAGAGAATTATATGGTAGTTGGCAAGCGATATAAGGCAAGCTTTAAAGTAGGCGACCGCATCGTGATCAAGGTGCTGAACGCGGATCCTGTAAAGAGGCAGGCCGATTTTGAACTGATGGAGAAGCTTTGATCATAACACTCAAAACTTCCCTCTTAGTGTTTTCTATTTGATCGTGTCCGCATCGAGGCTCATGCCGGCAAAAATTCCAAGTCCGTTTTTCACATTCTTATATATATCGGCATCGTAGGTTGTTGGATCTTCCGGCTCACTATACAGGAAAAGGTAAGCATCATGACTCAATGTATAGAATGAGAGAAGGTAATCAGGAGTGGTGGTGAGCCCGCTCGGAACCAGGACCTCGAAAGTTTTAGTGCGGCCATTAAAAGGAGTATCCTTGAACATAAATTCCCCGTTGCTCATCCGTTTTGCAAAATTCTCATTCAGGGCTTCATCACCTGATTCGATGGTAGAGATATAAATATAGCTTGATGTGGTCTGGTCATAAAACTTCAGGGAAAAAAGGTAATTGTTTTCTCCCGGCGGATCGAAGATGGTGAACTTCAGGGTGCCGTACCATCTCTCAAAACCCTGGTCGTTGAGCTTCATCAGCGTCGAATCTTTATATGACCAGCTATTGATTTTCACCGGCACCGGCAAGGTGCTCTCTGCTTCGGCATCATCAAAGCCGGGAACGGAAACAACTACTTTATAAGTCTTTCCGGGCACCGGCACTGTGCCTGCATCGTAAACGCCAAGCGAACCGGAATTGGCAACTACCTCAGCCAGCACATTATCAGCATAAAGCTTTACTGTCGCATCGTTATTATAATCCGGGTTATGGGTACCGTCAAAAATATCCACTGAATGTGAAACCTTAAAGCTGAATGGCTTTCCCTGTTCAAAAAGATCTGTAACAACAATTTTCGGTTTGTATGGCGGCAGTTTGGGATCAAACTCCTTTTCACATGAAGAAAGGAGCAAAATGATACCGATGAAAGCAATATATTTTTTCATGCCATTAAAACTGGAGGTTAATACTTAAAGCCGGAACTATAAATGGAAGAATGCTGGTGTAAACAGCCGACGGTGTGCCATTTGCCCTGTACGTAATTGATGCTCCTGAAGGGTTTTTAGCAAAGCCTACATTATAAAAGGAAAGATCGTATGATATCGTAAATCCATTCTTTTTTACAGGGTTTCTCGAAAACGCAACATCAATTCGTTTGGTATATGGCAACCTGATATTGTTTCTTCCGGCATATTCAAGGCGAGGCACACCATTGCGGTCAAGGTAACGGCCTACGGGAAAAGTGTATGGCTGTCCTGAGGTTATAATGGTAGTAAAAGAATACGTCCATTTTTTACTTTTCTTCCAGATAGCTACCAGTGTCAGGTCATGCCGACGGTCAAAATCAGTTGGGAAGTATTCATGCCCGTTCACCGTAGGGAAACGCTGAATCGATTTAGAAAGTGTATAACCGATCCATCCGCTCCAGCGCTCATCCAGCTTTTTCATAGCCAGCACTTCAAGCCCGAATGAATGAGCTTCGCCCTGCTCTACATTATTTTCCCAGTTAGACAAGCTGATATTGAAAATATCGTTGGCATACTTCAGGGCGTTAATATTTTTCATATACTTATAATATGCCTCTACGGTGATATCGATACCATGCTTCAAAGAGTGGTTGCTGGCCAGCACTACCTGGTGTGAAGCCTGTGGCTTGATATACTTTGTTGAAGGCGCCCAGTAGTCGAGCGGGAGTCCAAGGTCTGATATCAGGATGCGCTGGATATATTGGTGCACCAGGGCGTAGGATAGCTTCATAGACCATTTTTTATTCACGTAATAGCGGGCTGAGGCGCGGGGCTCCAGATAAAAATACTGTGAGCTGTCAACAAAAAGCGAGCTGAACCGCAACCCATAATCAAGCTTTATTTTTTTACCGAAGCTCACCTGGTCTTCAGCATAAAGAGCGAGCTCATCAGAAACAATATTTCTTGAAGAATAAAGTGTTGTATCCAACGGCTGGTAACCTGTTGCAAAAAACTTCAGGTTGATGGTGCCCGGTGTGAAATAGTGGCGGATGATATTTCCGCCAAAATTTATTTTATGATCAGGGTTGGGGGTATATTCAAAATCAGCTTTGCCTGAAATATCACGGATACCGTTATAGATCAGGAAATCAATAGAAAGTGCTGATTGTGATCCATTTGTTATGGCAATATCTTCCAGGTTCACAAAAATATTGGTCCGGTACCTGGTGAAGTCAGCCATGAAATTGGCAAACAGCTTCTTGCTGAACACATGGTTCCAGCGTACCGTGCCGAGGATATTCCCCCAGTTAAGGCCCGCTTTTACAGAGCTCTCTATGGATGATCCAGGGTTGGAGTTGTCATTGAATTTTTCAGAAATATACAGCTCGTCAAGTCCATTGTAAAAGCTGAAATAAACCCGGTCGTTTTGTGAGAACCGGTGGCTGAGCTTGAAGTTAATATCATAAAAATAATACCCGAAGTCTCCAGACAAACCACTTGTTGCAGAATTGAAAGCATTGATGAGCGGCTTCGTCAGCACGTCAAGATAAGTTCTCCTGGCCGAAAGCATGAACGTGGTGTTGCCGGATTTGGTAAGCGGACCTTCCAGCATCATGCGGGCTGAAACCGTACCGAGGGAGAATGAGCCGGAGATCTTTTTATTATTGCCTTCCTTCATCGTGATGTCGAGCACGCTGGATAATCGTTCCCCGAATCGCGCCGGAAAGCCTCCTTTATAAAAAGTGACATAATTCACCGCGTCAGGGTTAAATACTGAAAAGAAATTAAACGAATGAGAGACATTATAAAGCGGGGCTCCGTCAAGAAGTATCAGGTTCTGATCGTTTGACCCTCCCCTGACATATAACCCGGTACCTGCTTCACTCCCTTTTTGCACTCCTGGCTGAAGCTGAATCACTTTGATCACATCAGGCTCTCCCAGGATGGCGGGTATTTTTTTTATACGTGCACCGCTAAGCTCAATTTTACTTACCTGCGGATTATCAAGAGTTTCATTCCTGCGCTCGGCGACCACTTCCACTTCTTCAAGATCATTATCTACTTCAAGCGATACATTGAGGGTGAGCTCTTTTGAAAGCTTTAGCTTAAAGGCTTCGGTCCGGTACCCCAGATATGAAAAGAAAAGGTCAACACTGTCGCGCTTGCTTTCGAAGGTGATGGAATAAAAGCCGTAGTTATTGGTGATGCCACCTATCTTTTTATCGAAGGAATAGATGCTGACGCCAATAAGGGCTTCACCTGTTTTGCGGTCAGTTACATAGCCATTCACCGTGTAATCGGCACGGCTGTTTAAAAAACAAAATAAGACCGGGATGAATAGAAGAGCTTTTTTCATTTCAATACTCTAATCGTTTTGCAGGCTGCGAAGGTACTACTGTTTAAGAAGTTTCTTTTAGCTATGACGTTAATTTGGCATAGAGGGTTGGTGAGTGAGGATGAAAATTCCGGGGATTCAGCGGTGGGTTGATAAAGGAGATGTTGGTTGTGTTGAATCTTAGATGGGTGTTCAACCCTCAGGGTTGTGGGGCTGGGTGCATTTTTTCGCCGTACGTTGTCCGGGGTAATGGAGTCGAACCACTTCGCGGTTCAGAATGAGTTTGAGAAATCGGAGGGTAGGTGGTAAAAAAAAATCCCGCAGGCATGGCTTGCGGGATTTTTAATTCTAACGTGTGACGGATCAGAATTTATATCGCATATCCTTCACTTTGTATTTTTCTTTCAGGGCTTCGGTTACCATGTTTTCTGTCTGGCTTTTTGCATTCATTGCCCTGCTTTCCTTTTGGGCTTTCACTGCTTCCGCTTCCGGAGCCGGAGCTTCGATCACATCGTTAACAAAGATCACGTATACACCGTTTGTGCCTTTTACCGGCTTGCTGAATTTGCCTTTCGGGGTGGTAACCACTGCAGCCAGGATCTCAGGCTCGTTGCCGATATATTCAAGGTATGGATTGGCAAATGATGCATTGCTTATATTCTGAGCAGCAGAGCCAAAGCTGATTGCCAGCTGCTCCGGGGTCTGCGCATTCTTCATATTCTCATTAAATTTGCCAATAAGCACTTCAGCCTTCTTATCTTTAAGCGCAAGTGCATTGATATCTGCAATCTCTTCAGGCTTCATATATCCCTCCTTCAGGATGTCTTTGAGCACTGCAAGCACATATTTTTCCTCGATGGTATATGGCTGCGATACTTCATCTTTCTTCGCCCTGAATGCCCATGAAACAAGAACCTTGGCATTGGTGAAAGGGCTGATATCCCGCTTAGCGCTACTGATATCGGCAGTACGTATGCTGATATTCTTTTCACGGCAGGCCTGTTCAAAGCTGGCATTATCATGGCACATGCTTCCCAGCTCCTGCACCTTGAAATAAGAATTTTCGGTGGTCTTCTGCGAAGCAACAATCTTCTTGCTCAAAATCTGCACATATATCTTCTTATGGGATGGCGTGGCAGTATTCTTCACCACGTGCACTCCAAACTGTGTTTTAACGATGCTCATCTGGCCTACCGGGGTGCGTTTCACGCCATCTTCAAATTCCTTAACCATTCTTCCTGGCCCGAACCAGCCCAGATCACCTCCTGTTGAAGCTGTTCCATCAGTTCCATAAAGGCGCGCCATCTCTTCAAAAGTCTTCTTGCCGCTTCTTATCTGGTTCATATAATCAGTTGCCTTGGCCACTGCATCGAGCGTGTCTTTTAATGTCGGACCTGCAACTTTAACCAGGATATGGCTAGCACGGTAATACGCTACTGTATCCATTTTAATGCCTGTAAGCTTTGCAATCTTGATGGTTCCGTTGTCATCATAAGGTCCGACAACTTTGCCAACCGGTGCATTATATAATGAGTCTTCCAGCCTTTTATCCTGCATCTCGCCCGGCCCTTTGGCTACATTATCCCAAACTCCCAGGTTGCGCATAACAAATATGGAATCGTTGGTAGTTTCACGGAAAGCCCTGGCTGTTGAATCTCCCCACATCTTTACTTCTGCGGTATCTTCAGATGAAGCAATAAAATCGAAATAAACATAATTGATCTTACGTACTTCTTCATTCCGCTTGTATTTCTCCTTGTTCTTTTCATACCAAGCCTTCACATCATCACTGGTCGCCTTCAGCGTGGTGTCGCTGAAATTCGCGTAGTCCTGGTGAACGAATTGGAAATTATATTTTCTGTTGCTTTCAACCAGTGAGTTCCTGGCTTCAAGCGATGTCATATAAACACCTGCTTTTGCCAAAGCAATATATTTCTCGGCGATCCTGCTGTTGGTGAGCTCTTCTTCGAATGGCAGCCACTGGTTCCTTACATCACCTGTCTGATCTTCATCGAGTCGCTTGAAGAAATTGCGTGCTTCATTTACATTGAACACGTTGGTTTTCGGATCGGAGAACGCCCTGCGAACACGATCGTTGGCAAATTCTTCGCTGGTGCACATATCATAGATCTCCTGCCCTGTAACATCCACTCCGGATTTGTTGAACTGGGGATTCAGCACTCTTTCCATGATCATCTCCTGCCACACCCTTTCACGGAACTGGTCTTTTGTATTCTCATCAAGGGTGAGGTTAGGATTTAGCCTGGAAGCTTTATCAAGCTCAGCGTTTACCCTGTTTTCGAACTCCTTGAGGTCTATATTTTTTCCGTCAATGGTACCAATGGTATTATCGTTGGCTCCGAAATTGAAAATAGAGTTCCTTCCCGTAAGGGCATCCGAAACAAGGAACATGAAAAGCGCGAATCCAATGATGAAAATCAGGATCTTTCCTCCCTTATCGCGCAACGACTGAATTACTCCCATGTGAAATTGTAGGTGATTATATTGTTTTTCAAAACGTGCAAAAGTATGGGAAAAGGTGAAAAAAGTCAAACCCTGCTGAAATTAAAGCCAGAACCCTAGAGCCGCAAGCGTTACAGGCTCCGGAACATCAGCGTTTTTACCTTCAGGGCTCTGAATTCAGGCATAATACATTGATCCGGTACAGGTTCAACCGCTTCTTATTTTTTGTATCATTGCATGGGTGCAAAAGCTAATACTGTTTTTTCTGGCTATTCTATTTTCAGGAAGGCAAATGATGGCGCAGCAATTCAGCGCCCCATCAGGTCATGAGGTATTGGTAACCGATCCCCACATCATCATCCCCGTAACAGAAACCGGGTACCTTCCAGACTCTGCGGGCACCCTCACTTTTCAACAGATCATTTCAGAAGAATACGCGCAAAAGTTCAGCTATGAAGGGATAAGCAGGTATAATTATAATAATGAGTCGGGACTATGGTTCTGGATCAGGATCAGCATTACGAACAAAACCAATAAGGAACTAATGCTCCTGATACCGGCACAAAGGCTCAGGGAGATGGTATGGTATAGCAACGGACCCGGTGGCATCACAGAGAGGCATTTTAATGTAAGCAGCCTTAAATCATCTCCTGTCTTCAGCATGGATCACAGCATTGAGCTGAACATTCCCAAAGACAGCACGGCAACTTTATATTTCAAACACAACCAATTTACGGCAGACCTAAAAGCTTCCATCGGAAGTTCCGATGCAGTATTCGAAAGGCAGGAGAAACTGCAGTACCTCTTTGGATTCTTTCACGGAGTTTACCTGCTCATCGTGATCTTCGTTTTGCTCATCTGGCTTAACTCCAAAGAAGCGGTTCATTTTAAATACCTGGCCTGGGTTATTACGTTTTCATTTTATATCCTGGACCAGAGCAGGGTTACTTCTTATTTCCTGCCATCGTTCATCCACACCCATATTGCACTTGATTTCCTTTCCATCAGCATCTCTACACTCGCATTCCTTGGATTTGAACGTGACTTTTTTGATGTGAGCCTGGACAACCGTTTCAAGAGGTATCTTTATTTTTTCTTTTATATTTTCCTTATCGTAACACTGATCAATTCCGTTCCCCGTTATCATTATATAATGAACGTGCAGGTCCTTCGCTTTATGGTTTTGGTGATTAACGCCACCATTGCCCTGGAAGCCTGGCGTTCTTACCGTTCAGGCTCAGTGCATGCCTTGTATAGCTTCTTTGGACTTGTTTTCCTTTTGGTCACCGTTTTGCTGTATGTGCTTAACCTGTTAAACCTGCTGCATTTCGGGATCTATGATACTTTTATCCTGGAGATCGGGTCAGTGGTTTATACATTGATGTTTACCTACGGTGTAACGAGGAAGATCCGCGATGAGGGGATTCATTATAAAAACCTGCTGCAGGAGCATAATGCGATGCTGGAACAGAAGGTGCTTGAACGCACCAGCCAGCTTGAGGGAGAAAAGCAAAAATCAGATAACCTGCTGCTCAATATTCTTCCTGAAGAAATTGCCCAGGAGCTGAAAGAATTTGGCAAATCAAAAGCAAGGCTTTATAACGAAGTATCTGTACTCTTTACCGATTTCGTGAACTTCACAGGCATCAGCGAAAAGCTGAGCCCTGAAGAGCTGGTGAACGAAATTGATTACTGCTTCAAGCATTTTGATGATATTATTGAGAAGCATGGCCTTGAAAAAATAAAAACCATTGGCGATGCATACCTCGCTGTCTGTGGACTGCCCAATGAAAACCCCGAGCATGCGGAAAGGACGGTAGAAGCGGCCCTTGAGCTGGTCGAATTTGTAAACAAGCGCCGTAAGGATTTCGGGCTCTTCGAGATCAGGATCGGAGTGCATTCAGGCTCGGTGGTTGCGGGCATCGTGGGGATCAAAAAATTTGCTTATGATATCTGGGGCGACACCGTGAACCTGGCAAGCCGCATGGAAAGCAGCAGTGAGCCCGGACGTATCAATATATCAGGGGCTACCTACGAAAAGGTTAAGGATACGTTTGATTGCGAGTACCGGGGAATGATCAAAGCCAAGAATAAAGGGGAGCTTGAAATGTATTTCGTTAACGGAACCCTTCAGTGAATGTTCGCTAAGTCCGGTAAAACAGATCATGTAATTCAATAAAGACCGGCCTTCTAAAGTTTACCGTTGCCGGACTGATACCACTTTTTGAATTTCAAAATCGTGTGTTCCGGAACATCCGGGTTGCCAATCGTCATTTTCAAAAACGGAATATTTGCCAATTAACCTGAATTCCTTATCAATATCCGGTGTGTCTGATTCTTCATGATGAAATATGGAGTCGAAACCCTGAAGAAAAACCAGCTCATACAAAAGCCTTGAACCCGGGTTTCCAGGTACTTCAACAATAGTAAATACCTTTTCATCACCATTGCATCCCTGGTTATATTCCCTTACAATGATCTCAACAGGCCTCGTCATATACCAATAAAAACAGAATGCAGCGCCAATAAGAATAAACAAACCAAAAAAAGCTACCCGGTTCATACAGATTCAATTATAACATTTTTTCTAACCAATGGCATGCAGGAGTTGTCGGTAAGCAGGTATATTTTTAGGTTAATTAGTTAGCAATGTAAACCAATTGAATTATCTTTGCAACCCGTTACGATATTATTCCTTTGGAAATTAATACAGAGATCCCCTTTGGGTTAAGCTTTGCGCAGATCACCAAGCTTTATTATGGTGCACTGAGCCATATGCTTGAAGATCTTCCGCTGGAGCGGCATTTCACTACCCTGTTGCTGATTGGATCGTCGAAAGGCAAATGCACCCAGCAATATCTTTCAGGCGAGCTTAATACAGATAAGGCAAGCATGGTCAGGATAATGGATTATCTTTCCGGCAAAGGCCTTATCCGGCGAATTGTAAATCCCGAGGACCGCAGGGAACAGCTCCTGGTCCTGACACCTAAAGGCAGGAAAATAATTCCCCTGATAAATAAGGCAGTGAAAGAAATTAACAGGAAAGCCCTGGAAGGAATCGGCGCCAAAGAACAGGAAAAATTTATGTCAAATATGCGAATGATGCTTGAAAACCTGGCCGGACTGCCGGCTAACAAAGTTAACATCAGGATCAAAAAACCGGTTAGAGCATGAAGATCAGAACCCTAATTATTATCCTGATTGTTGTAGGTGTGGCCCTGGGCATTAAGTTTATTTTCTTCCCTGCAAACAAGGGAGAAGCAGGCCAGATACAAAAAACAGGACCCGCAGCCACCATGGTAAAAGCTTATATTATTAAGCCTGAGAAGCTCGAGAACTCAATTTACGCTTCAGGTACGCTGCTGGCCAATGAAGAAGCCAGCCTCCAGCCGGAGCTTTCAGGCAAAGTGATGCATATTTATTTCACTGAAGGCTCAACGGTAACAAAATCGCAGCTCCTGGTTAAAATTAATGATGAAGAGCTCCAAGCCGGATATCAAAAGCTCAGGACACAGCTTGGCCTTGCGGAAACAAGGCTTAACCGCAGCCGCCAGCTCCTGGCAGTGAACGGGATCAGCAAGGAAGAATTTGATATTACAGAGAATCAATACCTCACGCTTAAAGCTGACCTGGAATTCAACCGCGCGCAGATCGCTAAAACCGAGGTACGCGCTCCTTTTAACGGTATCATAGGCCTGCGCAATATCAGTGAAGGCTCTTTTATCACTCCGCAGACAGTGATAGCTACTGTTCAGCAAGTGAACCCGGTAAAAATTGATTTCACAGTTTCTGAACGTTATGCAGGCATGCTGAAAAAGGGAGATAAGGTGATCTTCACCATTGAAGGCAGGAAAGATGAATTCGCCGGTGAAGTTTTTGCCATTGATCCGAAGATAGATATAGCTACCCGGTCGCTCAAAGTGCGCGCAATCTGTCCTAACCCGAAAAATGTTTTATATCCCGGGAGCTTTGCGCATATAAGGATCGGGCTTGAAAGCATTGATAATGCGCTCATGGTGCCAACAGAAGCCGTAGTGCCTGAAATGAAAGGGAAAAAGATATACCGGGTGAAAAACAATAAAGCTGAATTTGTAACCATTGAAACGGGGATACGCACGGAAGAAAAAGTCCAGGTTCTTTCCGGTCTGAATATTGGTGACTCTGTTATTGTCTCCGGGATCATGCAGATTAAGCCTGGAAGCCCGGTGAAAGTTAAGGAAGTGTATTAATAATGAATCTTTCATCTGTAAGCATAAACCGCCCGGTGCTGGCCATAGTGATGTCCATCATCATTGTGCTTTTTGGCGCTATCGGGTATAATTATCTTGGCGTCAGGGAATATCCTTCCATCGACCCTCCTATCATTACAGTTCGCACCAATTATGCAGGCGCCAATGCAGATGTAGTGGAGTCGCAGATCACAGAGCCTCTAGAGAAAGCATTGAATGGCATTGAAGGTGTTCGCACCATCAGCTCATCAAGCAACCAGGGATCCAGCACCATCACCGTTGAATTTAACCTGGATGCCAACCTTGAAGCAGCCGCTAATGATGTGCGTGATAAAGTAGGCCAGGCCGTGAGAACCTTGCCTGCTGATATTGACGGGCTGCCAACGGTAACCAAGTCAGATGCTAATTCAGACGCCATTCTTTCCATGACGCTGCAAAGCGATACCAAAAATCCACTGGAGTTGAGCGCCTTCGCGGAGAACGTAGTGGCAGAAAGATTGCAAACCATTCCCGGGGTAAGCACAGTGCAGATCTGGGGACAACGCCGCTATGCCATGAGGTTGTGGATGAATCCTGACAAGCTATCGGCATACAGGCTTACACCGCTGGATGTGAAGCAGGCCCTGGACAAAGAAAATGTTGAGCTCCCTTCCGGTAAGGTAGCCGGCAACACCACTGAGCTTACCGTAAATACCAAAGGCAAGCTTATAACCGAAGACGATTTTAATAATATGATCATACGCTCCAACGGCGCGGAAATGATCCGTTTTAGAGATATCGGCTATGCCGTGCTTGGACCGGAGAATGAAGAAACCATTCTGCGTAACTCGGGTGTGCCTATGATAGGCCTGGCGGTTGTGCCTCAGCCAGGTGCTAATTATATTGATATCGCCGATGAGTTCTATAAGCGGATGGAGCAGATCAAAAAAGATCTTCCGAAGGAGTTCACTATTAATATCGCCCTCGATAATACCCGTTTCATAAAGCGTTCCATCGGTGAGGTGAAAGAAACCCTGATCATCGCCATCCTGCTGGTAGTACTCATCATCTATCTGTTCTTCCGCGACTGGCTCATCGCTTTCCGGCCGCTTATCGATATCCCCGTTTCACTGATCGGGGCTTTCTTCATCATGTACCTCATGGGATATTCTATTAATGTGCTAACCCTGCTTGCTATCGTGCTTGCCACGGGATTGGTGGTGGATGATGGTATCGTGGTAACGGAAAACATTTACAAAAAAATTGAATCCGGCATGTCACCTGTGGAGGCCGCCCATAAAGGATCACGCGAGATCTTCTTCGTAGTGATCTCCACTTCCATCACCCTTGCTGCAGTATTTATGCCGGTGATCTTCATGAAGGGATTTGTGGGGAGGCTTTTCCGTGAATTCGGGGTGGTGCTGGCCGGGGCGGTGATGATTTCAGCATTTGTTTCCCTCACGCTAACCCCGATGCTGAATGCTTATATGGTCCGCAAGAATCATAAGCATAGCAGGTTCTATGAGTTAACAGAGCCCTTTTTCGAAAGGCTGGTAAGCGGGTATGAAAATTCACTCGGAAAATTCCTTGGAAGACGCTGGATCGCCATCATCATCTTTTTTGCAAGCATTGCGCTGCTTGTTGTGATCAGCTTTAACCTTAAGTCAGAGCTCGCACCGCTCGAAGACCGCAGCTATTTCAGGCTTGCCGTGACTGCACCAGAGGGTTCGTCGTATGAATACACCGATGCCTTTATGCAGAAGATCGCCTATTTCCTGAATGATTCAATTCCTGAAAAAAGAGTGAACCTTACCGTAACCGCCCCTGGCTTTTCCGGCTCCGGAGCTGTTAATACCGGTTTCGTACGATTGGTGCTCAGTGATCCGAAAGAACGTCAAAGGTCACAGCAGGAAATTTTCGATTATGTATCAAAAGTGGTCAGGACATTCCCGGAAGGAAAAGTTATTGCACAGCAGGAACAAACCATTTCATCAGGAGGCAGCAGGTCAGGTCAGCCTGTGCAGTTTGTGATCCAGGCGCCTGATTTCCCAAGGCTGAAAGAAAAGCTGCCGGTGTTTTTGGAAGAGGCATCCAAAAGCAAGGTGCTTAAAGATGTGGATGTGAACCTGAAATTCATCAAGCCGGAGCTTAATATTCTCATCAACCGTGAAAAGGCCAAGGCGATGGGCGTTTCCGTGAGCGATATCGCGCAGACACTGCAGCTTTCCCTGAGCGGCCAGCGTTTCAGCTATTTCAATATGGAAGGAAAGCAGTACCAGGTGATCGGTCAGTTTGAACGTTCAAAACGGAATGATCCTTTTGATCTTCGCAATATTTATATCCGCAATAGCGCCGGTGATCTCATCCAGCTCGATAACGTGGTTGGCATAGAAGAAAGAAGCAGCCCGCCGCAATTGTACCATTACAACCGTTACCAGTCCGCCACGGTTACTGCCAACCTGGCGCCGGGAAAAACAGTAGGAGAAGGAATTCTGGAGATGCAGAATATTTCTAAAAAAGTACTTGACGAATCATTCAGCACAGCGCTTACAGGTCCTTCACGTGATTTCGCGGAAAGCTCATCGAATGTGTTGTTTGCCCTCATGCTGGCGCTGGTTATCATCTACCTGGTATTGGCCGCGCAGTTTGAAAGCTTTGCAGATCCTCTTATTATAATGCTCACGGTGCCGCTGGCATTTTGCGGTGCTTTTATTTCACTCTGGTATTTCAACCAGACACTGAATATCTTCAGCCAGATCGGGATCATCATGCTCATCGGTTTGGTAACCAAGAATGGGATCCTGATCGTGGAGTTTGCTAACCAGCTTCGTGAAAAAGGCTTATCAAAAAGTGAAGCAATACGGCAGGCTGCAGCCGCCAGGCTCCGTCCAATCCTGATGACCAGCATCGCCACAGCGCTTGGCGCCATGCCTATAGCGCTTGCTTTGGGCGCAGGAGCGAAAAGCAGGATGGCGATGGGAATCGTGATCGTGGGTGGAATTATCTTCTCGCTAATCCTGACCTTATATGTGATACCGGCAGCGTATTCATATCTATCCAGAAAAAAAGACCATGAAAAAACAACTGCATAGATTTTTTTCAGCAGCCTTTATCCTGGCGTTTATAATACAAGGAAATGCCCAGGGCATCCTGACGCTGAATGATGCGATATCGATAGGGCTGAAAAATAATTATGATATCATCCTTGCCAATAACCTGGCGCAGCAAAGTGTAAACAACAATATCCCGGGGAATGCCGGGATGCTTCCACAGGTAAGCTTCCTGGCAGGCACCAACCTTGCCAGCAATGCCACAAAGCAGGAATTCTCCAATGGGCTGGTGGTTGATAAATCGGGGGTTCATTCCAACAATATAAATGCAGGAATCTATCTGAACTGGACTTTGTTCGATGGCATGAAGATGTTCGTTACCAAGGAAAAGCTGAATGAGCTGGAAGCCCGTGGCTCATTGAACGCGCGGTTGCAGATTGAAAACACAGTTTCATCCATCATGTCGGCATACTATGATATGGTGCAGCAGAAGCAGCTTATCCGCGGCATCAATGAAAATATCGGGTATTCCCAGGAACGGCTCAAGATCGCCGAAAAAAAATATGAAGTAGGTTCAGGTTCAAGGCTGGAAGTTCTTCAGGCTAAGACGGATCTCAATGCCCAGCTTTCAACATTATATCGCCAGCAGACACTTTTTGAGAATGCACGCATCTTCTTAAACCAGGTGCTTTCACGCGATATCAGCACAGGCTTTGATGTGAACGATTCGATCCCGCTGAACAGCACTCTTAATTACGATGCAATATTCTCCTCGGCACAGCAACGCAATGCAGAAATACGCCTTGCAGAAAACCAGGTGCGCATTGCCGGACTTGAATACAGGGAGACAAAGTCATTGCTATACCCACGCGTTGGCCTGGCAGCTTCTTATCTTTTTGCCCGCTCAGAAAACCAGGCAGGGTTTGCCCTTTTTAACCAGAACCTTGGACTGAATATCGGCCTTAATCTCAGCTATACGATTTTTAATGGAGGGATAACAAGAGCTGCTTTGAAAAATGAAAAGCTGAATATGTCATACTACAATACCTCCTTTCAGAATGTAAAGCTCCAGGTAAACCAGAGAGTGCTCAGCGCATGGAATCTTTACCGGCAGTCGCAAAAAATACTTGCGCTTGAAGAGGATAACGTAAAGCTTACACGGGAAGCGATGGATATAGCCCTGGAACGATTCCGCCTTGGAGCCGGCAATTCGCTGGAGCTAAAAGATGTTCAGCGCACCTTTGAAGAAGCCCTGGTAAGAGTAGCCACAGCACGTTATAACGCAAAGGTTTCTGAAACCAACCTAATGCGGCTTAACGGTGACCTGGTGAAGTAAGTGCTGGCTTGCCATCCGTCATTGTATCTTAACCTTACCTTTACCTACATTTGCCTGATGCCAAAAATTGCTATTATTTCAGCCAGTGTCAGAAGAGGAAGGAACAGTCACCGCGTGGCTTTGTTCTTTAAAAAATATCTGGAAGAAAAGAACCTCTCCTCGGCTGATATCGTGGACCTTGCAGAATATGATTTCCCCCTATTTCATGAGAGACTGAAGCATGAGCCCAATCCAACCGAAAAAGTTCTTGAATTTGCCGGCAGGATAAAATCAGCAGACGGGGTGATCATCGTAACACCTGAATACAACGGTGGGTATCCGGCCAGCATAAAAAATGTAGTGGATCTTCTTTATGATGAATGGCACCGCAAGCCGCTGGTGATCTCCACGGTTTCTGACGGCCAGTTTGGCGGCACGCAGGTTTTGGTTTCACTGCATTTTTCTTTGTGGAAGATCAGGGCATGGATGGTGCCTGCTATGTTCCCTGTGCCTGATGTGGATAAGACATTCCAGGAAGATGGCACCCCCGTTGATAAGCAAGCGACAGATAAACGCGCTAAAAGATTTATCGACGAGCTCCTTTGGTGCATCGAAGCGAAGAGGAGAATGGAATCAGATAAAATGAATTAACCGGTTAAATTTCTTTTTCTTCTTCTTTCATTTTATCAATATTCTTCCTGTTTAAATTTTCCTTTTCTTTTTTTAAAGTAATATGATTGATTTCACGTCCTATTAACTGGTATTATTCGCATTTTTGCACCCGTTATTCTAAGACTGACTTACTCACCACTTATAACCTAAATATGGCCCGGGGACGACGAGATATGAACAGGGAAGAACCTGTTAAAGCCAGGATCACCAAAGAGAATCTCAGGGAAACCTTAATTCTCTTTAAATATATAAAACCATTTCGAGGTAAGTTCATACTGGGTCTGCTGGCAATCGCCCTTTCCGCGCTTTCCACGCTGATCTTCCCTTTTCTTTTAGGTAAGATGATCGATGCCGCATCTCCAGGCGCTTCGGTTGCAATTTCCACCGGTCCTTCAATGATGCCCGGTATTAACGGCAGCCTGAAAGCAATTTCCTGGGGATTGAATACCATAATAATCCTCATATTTCTCCAGCTTAGCATGCAGATGATTTTTTCATTCATGCGCGTTTACCTGCTCACTGAAGTGGGTGAGAAATCACTGGCGAACCTTCGCAAGGATGTTTACTCCAAGCTGCTTTCCATGCCTATGAGCTACTTCACAGAGAAGCGTGTTGGAGAGCTTAACAGCAGGATATCATCAGATCTCTCGCAGATCCAGGACGCCATTTCGTTCACGCTGGCCGAATTCCTGCGGGGAATTTTCACATTAGTTATCGGGCTAGTCTTCATCTTCTGGATCAGCGCCAAGCTTGCATTGGTCATGCTTTCAGTGGTGCCCGTGATAGCCATCCTTGCTGTTGTTTTTGGAGTACGGATCCGCAAGATGGCACGGAAAGTTCAGGACCAGCTTGCCGACAGCGGCACCATCGTGCAGGAAACATTCCAGGGCATCAGCATGGTGAAATCGTTCACCAGCGAGCTTTATGAAATAGGACGATATTCAAAAAGCATCTTTTCAGCCGTTGATACGGCCATCAGCAATGCCCGTTACCGCGGAGCCTTTATTTCTTTTATGATCTTCAGTGTATTTGGAACTATAGCTTTCGTAATGTGGTATGGCGCTAATATGATCCAGAGGGGCGAGCTCACCACAGGACTGCTTACCATGTTCGTTATCTTTTCAGGCTTTGTTGGAGGCACTTTCGCAGGCTTTGCCGATATGTTCAGCCAGCTCCAGAAAACTCTCGGAGCAACACATAGCATCCGTGAGATACTGCGCGGGGAAAGTGAGCCCGTTTCCTTGAAGCCGGTGGTAGTTGAGAAGGAAAACCAGTTGACGGGACAAGTGCGCTTTGAACATGTAGGCTTCAGCTATCCTTCACGCATGGATGTGAATGTGCTCAAAGACGTTACTTTAACAGTGAACCCGGGCGAGCAGGTGGCGCTTGTTGGTCTCAGCGGTGCGGGAAAAAGCACTATTGCTTCATTGCTATTGCGATTTTATGATCCGGTGAAAGGTGCGATCTATTTCGATGAGAAAGATGCCCGGTCATTCCCGATAAGCCAGCTCAGGAGGCAGATGGCATTTGTGCCCCAGGAGGTAATTCTGTTTGGAGGAAGCATCCGTGAAAATATAGCATACGGCAAACCCGATGCTTCGGATGCGGAGATACAGGAAGCTGCCGCCAGGGCGCATGCAGATGAATTTATCAAAAGATTCCCTGAAGGATTCAATACCATTGTGGGTGAAAGAGGGATCAAGCTCAGCGGCGGCCAGCGCCAGCGTATTGCCATCGCAAGGGCTATCCTGAAAGATCCTGCGATTTTGATTCTTGATGAAGCCACGAGCTCGCTCGACAGTGAAAGCGAACAATATGTGCAGGAGGCTTTGGAGAACCTGATGAAGAACAGAACTTCATTCGTTATTGCACACAGGCTTTCCACCATACGCAGCGCAGATAAGATTATCGTGCTGGATAAAGGACTCGTAGCTGAATCCGGGTCTCACGAAGAACTCATCAATAACCCGCTTGGTCTTTACCGGAGGCTCAATGAAATGCAATTTGCCTTCGCAGAGTAATTACTTGTTTGAAAAATAATGCAAGTTTTTCCCGGTTTTATATAAGCCACTACCCTGCACAGATTTCCAACTTTGCAACACGGGATCATATCACATCCCCTGAACGTGCTGGTAATTGCTGCTTTTATTTTCGCGCTCCTGGTGGCATTTATTTTTTCATCAGGGAAAAGCTATAGCAGGTCTTTTGGCACCATCGTCATTTTTTTCCTGATCCTGTTCCTGGCCGGTATAGCCGGCGGTGTTTGGATTGTACCCTTTGGTCCTGTATTATGGGGCGTTGCCTGGATGCCGGTGCTTTTTATAATTCTCATCTTTGCCTTTCTTTTTGCCGTGCCCTCTCCTTATGCCGAAAAAAGAGCTCTTGCCGTACATCCTGCAAAAGAAAACGAGGAGAATAAAGTATCCCAGGAAGCCAAAGCCTTAAGCATTTTTGTATGGCTTATCCTCGCATTTCTTGTAGTCGCAATTTTTATCGGTTATATGAAGTCTTCCGTATAAACCAATAAACAGATCAACGACTCAACAAATAAACGCATTAACGAATCACTCATTTATGAAAACTTCAAGAAGCTCTAACACACACCAGAATAAGCAGCAGGGAATGAGCCATAAGCCTCGCCCGGAAATCCGTGACAACCTTGACGCCCGCAAGGACAAAGAGATCAATTACAAGGGAGATAAAAGTAAAAAAGGGGATAAAAAGAAAAAAGATGAAAGTGCCTGAAGCCTTTTCGAAACTTGATATTTGTCATATATCACAACAATGGAAGCTTCAATAAATACAACATTATTCAAAGAATCTGTAAGCAGTTTTTTCATAATTCTTTTCAACTTTGTGTAAGGAAATTGAATTTGTTTTTAGGTTTGATCCTTAAGCTTGTATCCCGCTTATCCGGGCAAAAGCAAAAACAAGTTAATCAATACCACCCTTCCGCACGCGGAAGGGTTCCAGGTCCCTGTTATCCGGGGACCTGTTTTTAAAAATAATTTTTTTGTTACGGGGTAATTCCTGTTATAGTAACGAGGGGCCGGATTAATAAAAACTTTAAGTATGGAATTCAAAAGAGTAATTGCAGACTTGTATCTGTGTGCAGCGAAATGCGACGACTGCTACATTTCCTGCCTTATCGAAAAAAAGAAATCCAAATTTGATCTGAAGAAGTCGAAGTACGACCAGTGCATGATGTTCTGTGAGGATTGCTCAGAGCTGTGCAAGCTCGCTGCCATGATGGTGGAAAAGAACTCCGTGAATGCCGCGAAATTCCTCAGGCTCTGCGCAGAGATCTGTAATGATTGTGCCAGGGAATGCGAGATGCACCACGATGATCATTGCCTTGAATGCGCCATAGCCTGCCACCGCTGTGCCGAGACCTGCATGGAACTTCAACTTCAGCCTTCTTTAGGGTAAAATAATATCACGGATTTCTCGTTTGTTTTTTTAATGCGACTTTCAACACGATTTCTTCTTTTTGCTTTCTTAATTTTTTCAATACCTGCCACTTCTTTTGCAGAACCGTTCCTGTCGGGTAAAGACAGCCTGTTAAAAGAAGGAGATATCATCTTTCAATCAGACTCCGCCGGGCAGGGGAAAGCCATCCAGCTTGCCACTCATTCGGAATACAGCCATTGCGGCATACTTTTTAAAGAAAACGGGAAATGGATCGTTTACGAAGCAGTTCAGCCTGTAAAGAAAACAGCCCTTGATGTCTTTATTTCCCATGGTGATAAAAAAGCCTGGGCCGTAGTAAGACTTAAAGACCAGGCATCCCTGCTTAAGGACGGGAAACTGGCCAGGATGAAATCTGTTGCTTCTTCCTTTTTGAATAAGAATTATGATATCTATTTCGACTGGTCTGATGACCAGCTTTACTGTTCCGAATATGTATGGAAGATATACCAGCGTGGTGCCGGGATTGAAATTGCCGGTCTCAGGAAATTCAGCAGCTTCGATCTGAAAGACCCGGTAGTGAAATACATCCTCCAGCAGAGGTTCGGAAATAATATTCCCCTGGACCGAACTGTGATATCTCCTGCCGACCTGTATAATTCACCTTTAGTAATCAGGGTGATATGAGAGGGAAAAAGAACGAGCGCCTTACGCCTGGAACTTAGCGAAGTGGGCGTAAAAAAGCCCAAACGGTATTATATTCCGCTTATCTTGAAACCATTCCATATTTCTATCCAATGAGTTGGCCTATCGTTATCTGAAATGGCGCTAAGGTTATCATTTAAGCCGTTGATGACGCGATTTAAATTAAACGAAGCCCATTCTTTCAGCTATTTTTGCCGGGATAGCCAAAGACTCCGATGAATTCTTTTATCCGGAATTTAATTGAAAAAAGAGCCCACCGTAAGCATAAACGCAAGGAAGACCTTTCTGAATTCCGGCTGGCTAAAGGATATTACAATCTTAAAAAAAGCGGATGGAGATGGCTAAGGGATGCTTTCATGATGACTGCCGGAGTTTTCTCAGCAGCTTTCGGCCTTGAAGGCTTTTTACTGCCCAATACATTTATTGACGGAGGTGCCACCGGGATAGCCCTTCTCACCAGCGAAGTCACCCATGTTCCGCTCTCCATTTTACTATTGGTGATCAATATTCCATTTATATTGATGGCCTTCCGTACTGTGGGAAGGCAATTTGCCATCAAAACGGCTGTATGCATAACCGCGCTTTCCATTGTGCTTGCGCTCATACATTTTCCGGAGGTAACTCATGACAGGCTCCTTGTGTCTGTCTTTGGCGGATTTTTCCTTGGCATGGGGATCGGGCTTTCCGTGCGTGGGGGATCGGTTTTAGACGGAACAGAAGTAGTTGCCATCTACCTGAGCAAAAAGCTGTCAACCACCATTGGTGATATCATCATTGGCTTTAACATTATCATCTTTTCCTTCGCGGCTTACCTGCTCTCCATTGAATCTGCTCTTTATTCCATGATCACATATCTTGTAGCCGCGCGTACTATTGATTTCGTGATTGAAGGTATCGAGGAATATATGGGCATCACCATCATATCAGCCAAGGATGAGCAGATCAAGGAGATGATCATCTATGACCTGGGCCGTGGCGTAACAGTGTATAAGGGCGTGCGCGGGTTCGGGAAAAAAGGGGAAACCAAAAACGTGGATATCATCTATACCGTAATAACCCGACTGGAGATCAGCCGTCTGAAAGCAGAAGTGGAAAAGATAGATCCGCATGCGTTTGTTGTAATGAGCAGTGTGAAAGACACCAAAGGGGGCATCATTAAAAAGCGACCGATGAGTCATTAGTTTTTCAGGCATGGTATTTATATGGATACCATGTGATCTATAATTCAACCAGGGGATTGAAGGAATGAAAGCAGCGAGCATACATGAAATAAAAAACGAGCTGAACGAAGCAGGCGAAAAGAAGCTGAAAGAGCTGATCCTGAGGCTTGCCCGTTTCAAGAAAGAAAACAAGGAGCTTCTCACATTCCTGCTATATGAAGCCGGCAATATCCCGGCCTTCGTTAAAAGTGTGAAAGAGGAAATGGATGATCAGTTTGAAGAAATAAATCACCTGAATCATTACTATATCAAAAAGAGCCTGAGAAAGATCCTGCGAGGGCTTACAAGATTTTCACGCTTTATGGAAGACAAGCAGGCGGAAGCTGACCTGCTCATCTACTTCTGCAAGAAGATAAAGGCCAATAAAATACCCGTGGTAAAAGGAACCGTGCTTGGAAATATTTATCATGTCCAGGTAAGCAAGGTTCGCAAGATCATTACAGCATTGCACGAAGATCTTCAATATGATTATGAGAAAATGCTTGAGGAACTTTAGTCATCCATCCTAAGCCAAACTTTTATTTAATTGCAGGCATAAAATTTTTAAAATGTCAACGATCACAGAACTCTCTCCAAAGCCCATCTGGAAAAATTTTGCAGCGCTTAATGCCGTGCCTCGGGCATCTAAAAAGGAGCAGCAGGTTATCGCTTTCATCAGGTCTTTCGGCGAAAGCCTGGGTCTGCCGGTAAGCGTTGATGCAACAGGCAACGTGCTTATTAAAAAGCCTGCCACTGCTGGTATGGAGAACCATGTTACGATAGCGCTCCAAAGCCATCTTGATATGGTGCACCAGAAAAATTCAGATACAAATTTTGATTTCAGCACCCAGGGTATTGAAATGTTTATTGACGGCGACTGGGTTAAGGCGAAGGGAACGACTTTGGGCGCGGATAACGGGATTGGCGTTGCTACGATCATGAGCATCCTCGAATCGAAAGATATTCCGCATCCGCCCATTGAAGCCTTGTTTACCATCGATGAAGAAACCGGAATGACAGGCGCTATGGGACTTGCAGGCGGGCTGCTGGAAGCGAAAATACTCCTGAATCTTGATACGGAAGATGACCGGGAGCTTACCATCGGATGTGCCGGCGGAGTGGATGTCACTGCAGAAGGTAAATATGAAGCCCAGGCTGTTCCATCCGGTTATACGTCATTTACCATCACGCTGAAAGGCTTAACCGGCGGCCATTCAGGCATGGATATTCACCTGGGCAGGGCCAATGCCAATAAGCTTATGAACAGGCTTTTATATCATGCAACTGAGAAATATGGGATCCTTGTAAGCAGCATCGATGGAGGCAGCCTCCGCAATGCAATTCCCAGGGAATCAAAGACGGAGATCAGCGTGATGGAAATCCATGCCGCGGCATTCAGTGAATTTGTGAAAGACCAACGATCGATATTTCAAAAAGAATATCATAGCACCGATCCTGGCCTGGATATTTCCATTGCACCAGCCACGACTTTCGCTTCCTGCATGGACAAAGCTTCGCAGGGTAAATTGCTTCGTTCCATCTATGCTTGTCCTTACGGCATTTACCGCATGAGCCCCGAGATCCAGGGCATGGTGCAGAGCTCAAATAATATTGCCCGGGTCATTGTGAAAGATGGTTCGTTTACTATTCAATGCCTTACACGGAGCTCTGTAGATTCGGAGAAAACAGACCTTGCCGATGCTATTCGCAGCAGCTTCGAGCTTTGCGATTCCACAGTTAACAGCACCGGCTCTTACCCGGGATGGACGCCTGATCCGGATGCCTCCATCGTGAAGCTGATGGCTTCCTTATATGAAGAGCGATATCATTCCAGGCCAAATATTGACGCCGTGCATGCAGGATTGGAATGCGGCATCCTGGGAAGAAATTACCCGGGAATGGAAATGATCTCGTTCGGCCCTACGATTACAGGGGCGCATTCGCCTGATGAAAAAGTACAGGTATCTTCCGTGCAGAAGTTTTGGGGATTTTTGCTTGAGACATTAAAAAGAGTGCCCTTGAAATAATCGCTGCTACCTGTCGTGATGATCCCACATTCTATTTTGGCCGGTACCCTGATTCTTTAAAGATCTTTTCTCCATCCGTTTCCTTCACAAGATCAGCGATGGAAGTGTTTGGATGCGTGGCCATATATTTCTTCACGATCTGCCATCCAAGCCACTCTCCTACCCTGGGCGGAGCTTCCTGCGAAACATTAGGCGCGCTGGTGAACGGGCCATCATTGAAATACCGTTCATTTTCAAAACGATTGGTGTTATACAGCACTTTCCTGTTCACCAGGTCAACCCACATCTCCTTTTCTACATTTTTCATCCATTCAAGCTGTGATGCTGTGTACTTTATTTTAACACTGTCTTCCATTTCAGGACAAAGGGCATCCAGCAGGTAGAGGTGTTTCCCTGCTTCAACAGCGCGGCTGATAAAAACACTGGGAGGATTTTCAGTACGCATTATTTTAGAATGGATCAATGATGATACCGCATCACGCACCAGGTATTCCTGGCTGAACTGGCGTATTTTGAATTGCGGGAACTCAAGCTCAGGGGCCTGGTAATACATAAAATTCCTGCCCAGGTACAGATCCAGCCCAATGCCAATATATTTATCATCATAATAGCCCGGCGCTCCGAATTCAGAGATAAAGGTTATAAACTGCGGAAGGGAGTCGTTCGGAAAATAATACCTGAAATGCTTCAGTGCATCGCTTAGCTCTTCCCTGTATTTCTTCATATCACCGAAAATTGTCTGGGTGGTATCGTACAAATACCTGAGCCTTGGATGTTGAATAAATTGAAGCATCTCTGCCTTATTCAACGAATCCCCATGCGGCCTGAAACCCATGATACCCTGGGCGAAGATGAAATAGAACTCAGGATATTTATCATACAGCATGCTGACATCTGCACTGTCTTTACAGGCAAAAAGATCCTGCTCAAAACGATCAAGCTTAAGCTCTGCTTTTACGTCCGATACATTAATACGGAGCTTATTATGCGTGCATCCTTTCCCGCATCCTGCCAGCACTGCAAGCAGCAGGGCGTATATTGCGAATTGTATATTTTTAATGATATTTGCCACGAACTATTTAAATGAACTATTTAATCAACGCAAAAATGAAAAATTATATCTTAATCCTTACGCTTTTATTATTCGCAGTGGCAGCCAACGCACAAGCTCCTGCTACAACCAATACTACCGCGCCGAAAGACAACACGGAGGAAAGCACCTTCAGGCTGGGACTCAGGGCTTCTCCAAGCCTGGGCTGGATCAAGAGCGATAAGAACAAGATTGTTACGGCGAATGGAACAAGCCTTGGCTTCAACTGGGGCTTAATAGCAGATATCAAATTTGCTGACAATTATTTTTTCTCCACCGGCCTGGACGTAATGCACGCTCCTTTAAAAATGCTTTACGTTGATACGCTGATCGACCATAAAGGGAAAAATACTGATGTTGAATTAAGCTACCGTACGCAATATATAGGCCTGCCTCTTACGCTGAAGCTAAAAACAAAAGAAGTAAGCTTCATGAGATACTATGGCCAGTTCGGCATCGAGCCTGAATTCAATATTGCCAAGAAGATCAAAGTAAGCAAAGGTGAATACGCGGGGCTCGACTGGGCAGCGCCCAAGGAATCAACCTTTATTAACTTTGATAATAATATCAATTTCCTGCGCCTGGGCGTTGTAGTTGGCGCTGGTGTTGAATATTCACTGGGCGGCAAAACCGCTTTGGTAGGTGGCGTAACTTTTAACGGAGGGCTTACTGATATCAGCAGCCAGGATAACCTGAAGATCGCCAATAATATTATTGCGCTGAACCTCGGTGTCCTCTTTTAAGCATTATTCAGCCTCCACCAGTTCTTCCACTACATTGATCACAGCAAAGCGCTGGATCTTAAAGTTCAGCGAGTTTGCTATAATACAGTTCGCCTGGGCTTTCTCAAGAACCTTATTGGTTTTTTCCTGGTCGTCAGGGTTAAGGATCCTCACCACCGGCTTTAAGATCACTTCCGTAAATACAGGCTGCTCATCAATATTCTCCACCCGTCCAAGCACATCGCAGCCGAACGACTGGAATTTCAATCCTGCTTTTTCAGCAAGCTCGATAAAGCTGCTCATATAACAGCTGCACAATGCCCCGAGCAATAAGTGCTCGGAAGTCCACCGCGCCGTAATTTCCTTTGATTTATTTGATGATCCTGAGGTTTTCAGGGTATGGTTCACCTTTGAGGATGCTATCTCTGCGATGCTGCCTTCAACTTGCTTAAGGCTCACATCATAAAAAAATACAGTTTCCATTTTATCCAATTTTTATTCAATGCCTGCTTCCTTTCCCTTGGGGAACCGGTTAAAGCAAAACGTTTGAGTATATTCTGGAATCGATAGGATAAAATTAGAAATGTGAAATGAAAACGGGCATTTTAATATCGCTGATAACCTTATCGGCTGTGCTTTTATGAATGAACCTCGAGATGGCGTTTCTGCCGTATGAGCCCATCACCACCAGGCTGTTTGCGCTGTTCTTTTCGAGGTAAGCGCTTAAGGAATCAATGGAGTCTTCCCTGATCTTCTCAAGCTTGTAATCTTTAAAGCGTGCAAGGAATTCTGAAAGATTCTCATGCGCATTGGAATGATCATCCTTTTTATAAGAGCTCAGCACGGTGATCTCCATACGGTGGAAATTCCTGAAAATATAAGAGAACATTTTAATGGCATGGAGTGACACAGGGCTGCCGTCATAAGTAAGTATTGCCTTTTGTAAAGGGCTGTGATTTTCCGGTACGATGAGCACCGGGCAGTGCGAATCAACAAGGATCTCATGCAGGAAAGAACCAGGCAGATCAGAATAGACCTCAAAAAAAGAAGTTTCCGAGCTGATGATCACCAGGTCGGCAAAAGAGCTTTCATAAACCAGGTCACGGGCTGCGGTTCCTTTGTCCCTGTGCACCCTGGCATCAATGCCTTCTGCTTTGCATGTTGAAACAAAGAGCTCCATATTTTCCCGACGCAGCTTTTCTTCTTCGCGCGAGTCTTTTTCAAGCTGGTCAAAATCTATATAGGGTTCACCGAAACCATAATTAAAGGCATCACCAATATATCGCATATCCCTTAGAAAGACTCCGGTAAGACCTGCATCCATTTTCCTGGCCAGCTCTATTCCATAAGCCATCGCACCGGATGATACCCGTGTACTATTGAATGCTATGAGAATCCTGCACATAAATATGCCTTTAAATTTACATCACAAATTTACCTAAGCTATATTTAGCATCTGTTAAACCCTTGATTTTTGTAAGATAATCAGGCAGAAGAGCAACCATAATGAGGACCGTAACGTTACCAGGCTTATTATTCTACCTAAGGCTTTTCTATACGATCAAAATGTATCTTTGCTCAAAACAAACTTCACATGCAATTCCTGAAATACATGCTGGCCACCATTACAGGCCTGTTTATTTTTTTGATCCTGGTTGTCATTATGCTTGCGGGCATGGTTGCCGGCCTCGGGAAAAAACCTGCTACTGAAGTAAAAGCGAAATCGGTTTTAGTGCTTGACTTCAAAGGCGTGATCCATGAAAGATCTGTTGAGAATATATTTGAGAACCTGCGGAATGATGAAGCCCGGATAGGGCTGAAGGATATTCTCGAGAATATTGCCAAAGCAAAGGACGATGATCATATAAAAGGCATCCTGCTGGATCTCGGACCTGTACAGGCCGGCATGGCAAGCATGGAAGAGATCCGCAACGCATTGAAGAGCTTCAAGACATCCGGCAAGTTCATCTACGCCAGGGCGGATGTTTATTACAATGCCAACTATTACCTGGCCTCAATGGCCGATAAGATATTCCTGACCCCATCAGGTGAAATGCTTTTTAACGGAACCGCCGCCACACCTATGTTCTATAAAGGCTTGCTCGAAAAGATTGGAGTTGATATACAGGTTATAAGGCACGGGAAATTCAAAGGAGCCGTTGAGCCATTCATCAAAGACAAGCTAAGTGATGAGAACAGGCTGCAGATCAGGAAGTATAAAGAAGCTGTATATGATCTTTTTCTCAAAAATGTTGCTGAAGACCGCAAGATGGATATGGGGGAACTGATGAATATCGCTGACCAGATGAAGATCCGCAGTCCACAGGATGCCATGGATGCAAGGCTCGTTGATGCCCTGGCATATAAAGATGAGGTGGATGCTGAGATACGTAAGAAATTGGAGATAGGTGAAAAAGAAAAGATCAATTATCTGAGTTATGGCAGATACAAAAATGCCCCCGGGAAGAAAAGCACCGGAGATTATAAAAACAAAATTGCCATTGTGTATGCTGAGGGCGAGATATCGGATGGTGAAGGGAATAACGAAACCATTGGCGGAAAGAGCATGGCGGAAGCGATTCGCAAAGCTGCCGATGACGACAAGGTAAAAGCTATTGTATTCCGCATTAACTCACCCGGAGGATCAGCCATGGCCAGCGATATTATCTGGCGCGAGGTGAAGCTTGCAGCAGCAAAGAAGCCATTGATAGTAAGCATGGGTGATGTAGCTGCCAGCGGCGGATATTATATCGCGGCGCCAGCGTCCTATATCGTGGCAGAACCCAATACCATTACAGGCTCCATCGGTGTTTTCGGACTTTTCCCGAATACCCAGAAGCTGATGAATGACAAGCTTGGGCTCACTATCGATACCGTTAAGTTCGGCAGGTACAGCGATCTTGGAAACCTCTCAAGGCCATTCCGTGAAGATGAAAAAGAGATCCTCCAGGGCTTTATTGAAAGGGTCTATGACAATTTTATTTCCCGTGTTGCTGAAGGAAGGCATAAGGAAAAAGCGGATATCGACAGCATTGCCCAGGGACGCGTATGGGCAGCTCCTGATGCGCTTCAGCTTGGGCTGGTTGATAAGATCGGCTCATTGGATGATGCCATTAAGATTGCAGCCGAAAGGGCGAATATTACGAGCTATAAGATCATGGATCTGCCTGCCATGAAAGATCCTATCGAAGAGCTGATAAAAAACCTGAACGGCGAATCCCGCATAGAAGCCACCCTGAAAAAGGAGCTTGGTGATAATTATGAAACCTATAGGAAGCTTAAATCCCTGAGTGAAAAGCAGGGAATACGTATGGAGCTTGAATGGTGGTAGTACCCTGGTGAACTAAGCGAGCTGCTTGTTGCGCAGCGAGCAAAGCGAAGCTATTGCAGTTTTTGTATTGCGCTAATCCTGAATTTATTCGCATTTTTCCTGTGAAGCTTTAAAACCATTGGTAAGCAAACGATAATGCTTTTTTCCCTGAAGGATTTAGCGGGGACCTAAATCCTTTCCAGCACAGTGGGATCCGAAGCTTGGAATTCACGTGACTTGAAGTCGC
>JADMIO011367020.1_pt1 | contig 93097 bp, 60 predicted proteins | sample 8958161 | NCBI WGS metagenome assembly JADMIO01 (sample SAMN16585339, study PRJNA669376) | soil metagenome | isolation source: Crop rotation soil | place: USA: Cullars Rotation, Alabama | collected 2011
GCGGCCGCGACTTCAAGTCACGTGAATTCCAAGCTTCGGATCCCACTGTGCTGGTAATCAAATATGTTGGAACCTCTACGGCTACAGTGTTTCTTGGCGTGATGTGGATGATAGTGCTGGTCGGTAGCTTTCTAAAGATCTTCTATACCGGCCGCTTCAATATGGCCTCATTGATTTTATATCTGTGCTTTGGATGGATGGCTGTTTTTATCGTAAAACCCATTATGGCCAACATGCCATTGGAAATTTTCTGGTGGGTGCTCGGTGGTGGAATTGTATATACCACGGGAGCAATTTTCTATGTGTGGGAGAAACTACCTTATCATCATGGCATCTGGCATTGCTTTGTGCTCGGTGGGACCATCCTGCATTTTGTAGCTATCTACAAAAGCCTTCCCTTGCACATTACCATTTACTAGAGAATATTCCTTAACTCTGCTAAAGTGGTGATTTCATAGGTCACCGGTTCTCGCTTGCGTTGTTTCTTGGGATTGAAGAATATCTGATCAAGTCCTGCATTGCGCGCGCCGACAATATCAGTATTGTAATTATCGCCAATCATAATGCTTTCATAAGCTGTGGTATTCGCTCGCTTGATAGAGAGCTCAAATATTTCTTTATCCGGTTTTTGCGTTCCTACTTCCTCCGAAATAATAATGTGCTCGAAGAAAGATTTCAAACCTGAATGTTCCAGTTTAATCCATTGGACCTCGGCAAAACCATTGGTGATGAGGTGAAGTGAATATTTCTTTTCCTGTAAATACTTTAAGACATCCAAAGCATCCGGAAAAAGCGCCGTCATTTTGGGACTAATAGAGATGTAACTGTCCGCCATTGTTTCTGCCAGCTCATTATCCTTGATTCCGAATTCTTTCAGCGTATCATAAAATCTACCGTGTCTCAATTTTTCTTTGGAAACAATTCCGTGGTGATAGCGTGCCCAATAGCGGTCATTGATCGGAACATATTTTTCGTGAAACTTTAAGAAGGAAGAGATTCCTTTTTCTTCCAAACCAACTTCGGCAAAAATCTTTTCCAAGGCCATGCGCGAGTTGGTTTCAAAATCCCACAGCGTGTGATCCAGATCAAAGAAGATATGTCTGTACTTTTTCACACTCAGCTGATTTCCTGGCAGAGCTCGATCAGAACACCATTAGCTGATTTGGGATGAAAGAAGAACACCAGCTTGTTATCTGCTCCGCGTTTTGGTTTCTCCGAAATAGCCTGAAAGCCTTCTGCTTTTAGCCGTTCCACTTCCTTTTCAATATCCTCCACCGCAAAAGCTATATGGTGAACGCCCTCACCTTTCTTTTCGATAAACTTTGCAATCGCACTATCTGCGTTGGTTGCGTGAAGTAATTCCACCTTTGATTCACCTATCTGAAAAAAGGAGGTGTCCACGTTTTCGCTTTGCACTTTTTCTGTCTTGTAGTGTGCCTTGCCCAAGAGTTTGCCAAATAAAGAATTAGATGATTCGAGGTCTTTTACGGCAATTCCGACGTGTTCTATCTTCAGCATCTGTCAATTTGTCTTAATTATCGCAAAGGAATGATTATTGATGTAACTTTGCTCTCACAAAAATAACCGTTATGCTTTTTGTATCAGATAATGCGAAGAAGAAAATACAGGAAATCATGCAGGAGCAAAAAATGACTCCGGAGCATTTTATCCGCGTATCTGTTCAGGGTGGAGGTTGCTCAGGACTTTCTTATAAAATGGATTTCGACAATAAGCTGAATGCAGACGATCAGCAGTTTGAAGATAAAGGAGTGAAATTGGTCACGGACCTGCGCTCATTCTTATATGTCTGCAACACCACCTTGGAATTCTCAGATGGCTTGAACGGAAAAGGATTTGAGTTTAAAAATCCAAATGCGACGCGTACTTGCGCCTGCGGAGAAAGCTTCGCCGTCTAGGCTTATTCATCACTTTCTGTATGAAAGCGTCTTGGTTACTACTGCGAGCAGTATAATGACCAAAAGCAGGATGGCTATCATATAATACCAGTTTTCACTTAGGTATACGCTGAATCGATAGTTTTTGATTCGTTTATCTGCTTCTTTATAGGTTCCGAGTTTCTCAAATTCGGCCACCGCCTTTTCAAGATCCCCTTTCTTCTCTAACGTAACAGCCTTCATATATTGTGCATCCTGGAAAGAATTATCCAGTCTCAGGCATTCTTCGAAGTCAGCAATTGCTTCCGGATATTTAGCGGCATGATAATAAGCCAGGCCGCGATTGAAGTATCCTTCTTTCTTCAATGGATATTGATTGATAATCTTGGTGAAGTAATAAACCGCCGAATCGTAACGCTGATTGCGAAGGTTTTCTTCGGCACGCCAATAAAGAGGATCAGTATCTGCAGCCAAGTGGGCCAGCGGGGTTATCAGGGCGATTAGGATTATTGGGGCTAAACGTAATCGGGAAAACAAACCCAATAACCGAATAACCCAATAATCAAATAGCCTACCAGCCTTCATACAGGGGGAACTGCTTCATGTATTCGTTTACCTCGCCCTTTACATTTTTGATGATATCTTCATTTTCAACCGCGCCTACCACATTGTCGATCCAGGTAGCGATTTGGTTCATATCCTTTTCCTTCATGCCGCGTGTGGTGACTGCCGGAGTTCCCAAACGAATTCCGGAAGTCACAAAAGGAGATTTATCATCAAACGGAACCATGTTCTTATTGCAGGTAATGTCCGCCTTTACCAAGGCATTTTCGGTTTGCTTGCCGGTCACACCCTTGCTGCGAAGATCGATCAGCATCAGGTGATTGTCGGTGCCACCCGAAATCACTCCAAAGCCTTTATCGACCATAGCTTTTGCCAATACCTGAGCGTTCTTCTGAACCTGTGTTTGATATGTTTTGAAATCATCAGTCAGTGCCTCGCCAAAAGCAACCGCTTTAGCAGCAATGACATGCTCCAATGGTCCCCCTTGCGTACCGGGGAATACCGCACTATCCAAAATAGCACTCATCATTTTCGTTTCACCCTTAGGCGTTTTATCGCCCCATGGGTTTTCAAAATCTTTCCCCATCATAATAATTCCCCCTCTTGGTCCGCGAAGTGTTTTATGTGTAGTAGAAGTCACGATGTCGCAATGAAGCAAAGCATTGTCCAATAATCCTGCCGCAATGAGGCCTGCCGGGTGGGCGATATCAGCAAGCAACAACGCTCCTACCTCATCTGCAATCGCTCTAAACGTTTTGTATTCCCATTCGCGCGAATAAGCAGAAGCTCCGCAGATGATCAACCTTGGCTTTTCATGCTTTGCTTTTTCGCGCACCTTGTTCATGTCGATGCGGCCGGTCTCCTTTTCTACTCCATAGAAAGATGGAACATAAAGCTTACCCGAAAAGTTCACAGGTGAGCCATGCGTTAAATGTCCGCCATGCGAAAGATCAAAGCCTAAGATTTTATCACCGGCTTTCAGGCATCCAAGCATCACAGCGGCATTCGCCTGCGCTCCGGAGTGCGGTTGAACATTCGCCCAAGCCGCATTGAATAATTTTTTCAGGCGATCGATGGCCAGGTTTTCTACTTCATCAACAAACTGACAGCCACCGTAATATCTTTTACCCGGCAGTCCCTCAGCATATTTATTAGTCAGGCAAGTACCCATGGCTTGCATCACTTCTGCGGAAGTAAAATTCTCAGAGGCAATTAACTCTATCCCTTCCCGCTGTCTTGCCAGTTCCTTACCAATGATGTCGAATACCTGCTTATCCCTTGCCATGCTATAATTTTGCGCGCTAAAATAACCCTTGCAACCAATTGTCGGTTTCAAAGATTCCACACAAAAATTCTTGTTTCACAACGGTATTTTATTTCTTTACCAAAGAATCTTGCGTAACTTATTTTTTAACTAAAACCCCTTTATGAAAAAAGTTTTACGAGTTCTTTTATACCTCGTTATCATCATTGTAGTACTCGTCCTTGGCTTTGTCGGCTTTATTGAAGTTCGCGGCATTCCTAAGTATGAGGTGGAGAAGATTGATTTCCCACAGGTGCCATTTGACTCTGCTATGTTGGAGAATGGCCTAAAGATCGCTTCTGTTCAGTGCATTGTTTGTCACCGGGGCAGCGATGGAAAGCTTTCCGGCAGATTACTTCAGGAATTGCCGCCTGATTTCGGTGAAATTCATTCTGCGAACATCACGCAAAGCACTGAGCATGGTATTGGCAAATGGAAAGATATAGAAATTGCCTACTTGCTGCGCACCGGTTGCAAGCCTGATGGACAGTTTCTTCCGCCCTACATGCCTAAGTTCCCGCACATGAGCGATTATGATCTGAAGAGCATTATTGTCTTTTTGCGTTCCGGCAATCCTTATGTGCAGGCTTCCGAAATTCCTAAAGTTCCTAGCAAGCCATCCTTCATTACCAAGATGCTGTGCAATACGGTGTTTAAAAAAATACCGTACCCATCTGCGGTTATACCCTTACCTGATACAACTGATTTAGTGGCTCTCGGCAAATACCTGGTGACCGGTCGCTATGATTGCTTCCCTTGCCACTCTGCCAATTTCAAAACCATGAATATGGAATTCCCTGAAAAGAGCGAAGGCTATTTAGGCGGCGGCAACAAGATGATTACGCTCGAAGGCAAGGAACGCTTCACGGCAAACATTACTCCGGATGAAAAAACAGGCATTGGCACCTGGACAAGGGAAGATTTTGCAAACGTGATGCTTCATTCAAAAAACAAGGAGGGACATACTATTCGTCAACCTATGTTACCTTACAATGGCATGACAGACAAGGAAATAGCAGGCATCTGGGCATATCTCCAAACCGTTCCGCCAATTAAGAACGAGGTGGACCGCAGGTGGGAGCAGGATTAAATCCGGTACGCCCACTGCGTACCTTTTTCTTTACCTTGCATAGCAAATGAAAACCCTAGTCCTCGGTGCTTCGGAAAATCCTACGCGCTATTCCTACATCGCTATACAAATGCTTCAAACCTATCACCACGAGGTGCTGGCCGTTGGGAAGCGTGAAGGGCAGGTACATGGCATTCCTATAACAACTGATTTTCCGCAAGGCGAAGAGATCGACACCGTTACGCTCTATCTCAATCCTCAAAACCAGGAGCGCTACTATGATAAAATCATTGGCGCTAAGCCGCGACGAATCATTTTCAATCCCGGCACGGAGAATGAAACTCTTAGAAAAATGGCCGAAGACAAAGGTATTGAAACCGATTATTCGTGTACGCTGGTACTCCTAAGCTCAGGCCAGTATTGAGGTTAACTGTCGTTGATTATCCCCTCATCCTCAAACCGGCAGCGCTCAGAAATTTCTTGAGATCAGGAATACGGATTTCTTTAAAATGAAAAATGCTGGAAGCGAGAGCGGCATCCGCCTTGCCAAGGGTGAAGGTGTCGGCGAAATGCTGCATGGTGCCCGCTCCGCCGGAAGCGATGACGGGAATATTGACGGTTTCGGAAAGGCGGCGGAGGGCCTCGTTGGCAAAGCCGTTCTTGGTGCCATCATGATTCATGGAAGTGAAGAGGATTTCGCCGGCGCCGCGCTGCTCGCCTTCCTTCGCCCACTCGAACAGCTCTCTTTCGGTTTCGAGGCGGCCGCCGTTGAGGAACACCTTCCACCGGTCGCCGACCTGCTTCGCATCGATGGCCAACACGAGGCACTGGTTGCCGAACCGGTCGGAGATTTCGTTCAGTAGCTGCGGATTGCGAACGGCCGATGAATTGACAGAAACCTTGTCGGCGCCGCTTTTGAGCAGGGCGTGTACATCGTCAACGGAAGAAATGCCGCCGCCCACGGTGAAGGGGATATTGATATTCTGCGCGACGCGCTCCACAAGTTCTATCAGCGTTTTGCGGCGCTCGTGGGTGGCGGTGATGTCGAGAAATACGAGTTCATCGGCGCCCTGCTCTGCATAAATCTTCGCGAGTTCTACCGGGTCGCCGGCATCCCGCAGGTTAACGAAGTTAACGCCCTTGACGGTGCGGCCATCCTTGATATCGAGACAGGGGATGATTCGCTTGGCAACGCCACCGGTGGATGTTTGCACGTTGCTGGTATGAAACGCCGCGAGTTGTTGAAGTGAGATATTACCTTCGTAAATGGCCTTACCGATGATAGCGCCATACAGGCCCATCTCATCGAGACGAAATAAATCTTCCATGCTGCTCACGCCACCGCTGGCAATAAGTTTTATTTCGGGAAAGCGCGAAAGGATTTTTTTGTAGAGCGCGAACGAAGGCCCCTGCAGCATGCCGTCTTTTGAAATGTCCGTGCAGATGACATACTGAATGCCGTGACGAATATAATCTTCCAGAAAGTCGAACAGATTGAGCGAGCTGCTTTCCTGCCATCCGTTGATGGCGATGGATTCGCCCTTGACATCGGCGCCGAGAATGATCTTTTCTGCGCCATATTGTTGCAGCCATCGTAAAACTGTTTCGCGCGATTTGACGGCGATGCTCCCCACGGTAATTTGTTGTGCGCCGCTTTCGAAAGCGGTCTGCGCATCCTCATCGCTTTTTATTCCACCACCAAAGTCAACCTGAAGGCCGGTGTTCTGCGCAATGGTCTTTAGAACTTCGTGATTGACAATGTGATGCGACTTAGCGCCATCCAGATCCACCAGGTGCAAATGCGTGATACCGGCCGCTTGAAATTCTTTGGCTACCTCGAGCGGGGATTCATTGTAGATTTTCTTCTGCGCATAGTCGCCCTGCGAAAGGCGGACGCACTTGCCGTCAATAATATCTATGGCGGGAATGAGAAGCATTTATAGGCCGAGGAATTTTTTGAGTAATCGCTCACCGGCTTCACCGCTCTTCTCCGGGTGAAACTGTACCCCATAAAAATTGCCTTTCTGAATGGCTGCGGAAAATTCGGTGATGTAATTGCAGGTTAAAATGGCGTGTTCGTTCTTCGGAACGTAGTAGCTGTGAACAAAGTAGAACCAGTCGTTATCTGTAATCTGTAGTCTGTAGTCTGTAGTCTGTTTGGAAATGATACATTGGTTCCAACCGGTGTGTGGTACTTTGAGCTTTGGTTCAAAGAGTTTCACTGTATCGGTGAGAATCCCGAGACATTTTGTGTTTCCCTCTTCACTAAAGCGACACATCAGCTGCATGCCGAGACAAATCCCGAGGACAGGTTGCTTGAGTTTTGGAATCAATTGGTCGAGTTGTTTTTCTATAAGCACATCCATCGCTGCCTTGGCGTGACCTACTCCGGGAAAAATAATTTTATCGGCAGAAAGGATTTTCTGTTTGTCGTCCGACAATAAAGGAGTTGCTCCCAATCGCTGAAGGGCAAACTTCACCGATTGAGTATTACCCGCACCGTAATCAATGATGACAATCTTCAAAGCACTCCCTTTGTAGATGGTAATTGCATGTTGGAGATATCGCGCTTCACCGCCACCTTGATTGCCTTTGCAAACGCCTTGAAGATGGCTTCGATCTTGTGATGCTCGTTGTCGCCCTCGGCTTTGATATTGAGATTGCACTTCGCCGCATCGCTGAAAGATTTGAAAAAGTGGAAGAACATTTCGGTGGGAACATCACCTACTTTCTCGCGAAGAAATTGAGCTTCCCATTCAATCCAGTTGCGACCGCCGAAATCGATGGCAACTTGTGCCAGCGCATCATCCATGGGCAAACAAAAGCCATAGCGCTCAATGCCTCGCTTGTCACCTAGAGCTTTTAGGAATGCTTCGCCGAGGGTGATGGCGGTGTCTTCGATGGTGTGATGTTCATCGATATGCAGATCTCCTTTGGCCGTGATTTTCAAATCGATGCTACCGTGCCGCGCAATTTGATCTAGCATGTGGTCGAAGAAATTCAAACCGGTCGCGATTTCTGTTTTCCCGGTTCCATCTAAATCGACTTCTACTTCGATGGATGTTTCCTTCGTGGTTCTAATGTGCTTGGCTTTTCTTGAGCCGCCTTTTAGAAATTCATAAACCTTCTTCCAATCGCGGGTGTCGAGAGCAATGTAATCGGATAGCTCGTGTTCCTTTTCATTGATCTCCGTTAACCCCACGCCTCTCCCATCATTCAGCCAAATACATTTGCAGCCGAGGTTCTTGGCGAGAACCACATCGGTAATCCGGTCGCCGATGACGAAAGAATTTTTCAAGTCGTATTCCGGTGAAAAGTATTTGGTGAGCATACCGGTGCCGGGTTTTCTGGTTGCCAGCTTTTCATGAGGATAGGAGCGGTCGATATGGACTTCGGCAAACTCAATGCCCTCATCCTTAAAGGTTTGCATCACGAAATCATGCACAGGCCAGAAATTTTCTTCCGGATGATTGGCTGTTCCCAAGCCATCCTGATTGGTGACTAATGCCAACTCAAAATCCATCTCACGGACAATCCTGCCGAGATACTGAAATATTTCAGGATAGAACTTCAGCTTCGGAAATGAATCAATCATGAAATTGTCGGTTTCAAGAATGAGCGTCCCATCGCGGTCAATGAACAAAACCTTTTTCATGAATATTGTTTTAGCGCTTCTATAAGTGTATTGTTTTCTTCCGGCGTGCCGACGGTTATTCGTAGACAGCCTTCGCATAGCGTGATCTTGCTCCGGTCCCGGACAATGATGCCCTTTGAAACTAAATAATCGTAAACTTTCTTCGGGTCGTTCACTTTGACGAGAAAGAAATTAGCATCGGTAGAAAATATTTTTTCGATCCCCGTTATCGTTTTCATGTGGGTAATTAACGAGACTCTTTCCTTAACGGTTTGACGAATGTGGTCGTTGACCCAGCTAATGTTATCCAAGGCACTCAGTCCCAGCTGTTGGGTGGCTAGGTTGATGTTGTAAGGTGGTTTTACCTTGTTCATGTATTCAATAATGGAAGAAGCAGCGAAAGCCATCCCAAGTCGCAAAGCAGCTAAGCCCCACGCCTTAGAAAATGTTTGAAGGATTACGAGGTTCGGATATTCCGTTAGCCATTTGATCAGCGAAGATTGCTTTGAATAATTGATGTAGGCTTCATCGACGACTACAATGCCAGCGAATTTTTGAATCAGAAGTTCCACGTCATCGGCGTTCAAGGAATTTCCAGTTGGATTATTAGGTGAACAAATGAAAAGCAATCTGGATTGGTCATCCATTTTTTCAAGTATCCCTTCTACATCCAGTTCAAAGTTTGGAAGAAGCGAAACTCTTTGCAATGCTACGTTATTGATGTTGGCGCTTACCTCATACATTCCATAGGTCGGAGGGCAAATGATGACATTGTCTTTACCCGGTTCGCAGAAAATGCGAAAGAGAATATCTATGGCTTCGTCGCTTCCGTTGCCCAAAAAAATGTTCTTGGCAGGAACTCCCTTAATGGCACTTAGTTTCTCTTTTAATTCAAGCTGAAGCGGATCCGGATAGCGATTGTATTTATCCGGTAGCGGAGACCCAAAGCTGTTCTCGTTCGCATCGAGATAAACCTGGGCTTCTCCATGAAATTCACTGCGCGCAGAGGAGTATGGTTTTAAATTCCTGATGTTCTCGCGTACTATGTTTTCAATATCGAACATACTACCTGTTGATTTTTTTCAAACGGATGGTTACCGCGTTTTTATGTGCGTGTAATCCTTCCGCTTCTGCCATTATTTCAATTGTATTTCCCAATTTCCTGATTCCCTTTTGCGAAATTTTCTGATAGGTTATTTTCTTTACAAACGAGTCAAGGGAAACGCCACTATAAGCCCGGGCGTATCCATTCGTTGGTAACGTATGATTTGTTCCGCTGGCATAGTCGCCGGCGCTTTCCGGAGTGTAATTGCCGATAAATACAGAACCAGCATTGAAGACATTCTTAAGAAAATACTTTTCGTTCTTAACCGCAAGAATCAAATGCTCCGGTGCGTACTCATTAATAATTTCAACTACTTGCTCTTTATCTTTTACCAGGATTATTTTGGAGTGCTTCAAGGATTCTGCAGCAATATTCTTTCTAGGTAATACTGCCAGTTGTTTTTTTACCTGTTCTTGTACTTGCGCAACGATTTTTTCATTCATTGCAAGAAAGATAACCTGTGAATCGGGACCATGTTCAGCTTGTGAAAGTAAATCGGCCGCAATGAAAGATGGCTCAGCACTTTCATCTCCAATAACCAAAACTTCCGATGGACCCGCTGGCATATCAATAGCTACGCCATCCTTTTGAATCAATTGCTTGGCCAAGGTGACGAACTGATTACCGGGTCCGAAAATTTTATCTACGCTTGGGATGGTCTTAGTGCCATGAGCCATGGCGGCGATGGCTTGTGCGCCTCCAACTTTATAGATTTCTGTTACTCCGCATAAATCCGCCGCGAACAAAATAGCAGGATGAATATTTCCATTTTTATCTGGAGGTGTACAAAGGATGACTTTCTTACATCCAGCAATTTTTGCCGGAGTTGCCAGCATTAGAACAGTTGAGAATAAAGGCGCACTGCCACCAGGTATATACAATCCTACATTTTGAATAGCCCGGCTTTCACGCCAGCAAACAACCCCTTTAGTTGTTTCTGTTTTTTCTGTTGATGCTTGTTGCTTCTTGTGAAATGCACGGATATTTGCATAAGCGGCTTTTATTGCCTTCGCTAATGATTTGTCTATTGACTTTGCAGCTTCTTTAATTTCCTGTTGAGATGCCCGGAGTACCTTGGTGTCGGTCTTATCAAACTTTAGGGTATATTTTCTAAGCGCGACATCTCCGTGTCTTTTCACCTCATCCAAAATCGCCTGAACAGATTTTTCAATAGAAGAAAAATCTGCACCGGGTCGCCGAAGAAGGGTTTTCAACTGAGCTTTGCCTGAATGCTTAACGAACTGCATGACTACATGACCATTTTTTCAATTGGCACAACTAATATTCCCTGAGCGCCTGCTTTTTTTAGCGCGTCGATCTTTTCCCAGAATTCCTTTTCGCTGATTACTGAATGCACGGAGCTCCATCTTGATTCAGCCAAAGGAAGAATGGTAGGGCTTTTCATGCCGGGAAGTATAGAAATGATTTCATCCAGTTTATCGTTGGGAGCATTGAGTAGAATATACTTATTACTACGTGCAGCAAGGACGGAGTTGATGCGAAACAGCAGCTTGTCAAGAAGCACCTTTCTTTCCTCATCCATTTCTTTCGCAGCAATCAACACAGATTCCGATTGAAAAAGAACTTCTACTTCCTTCAGACCATTTTTGAATAACGTGGATCCCGTACTGACAATATCGCAGATGCCATCTGCTAATCCAATGTTAGGGGCAATTTCAACGGACCCCGATATTTCATGAATCTCCGCTTCAAGTTTATTCTTCTGCAAAAAGGCTTTGAGCGTATTTGGATATGAAGTGGCCAGCTTTTTTCCGTTAAAATATTTCAAACCTGAGTACTCCTCATTTTTGGGAATGGCTAAGGAAACCTTGCATTTACTAAAGCCCAGCTTTTGAATGATGTTTACCTGATGGGGCTTTTCTATCAAAAGATTCTCACCGATAATGGCGATATCCGCTACACCATCTTCTACGTACTGGGGAATATCGGAATTGCGGAGAAAGAAAAGCTCTAATGGAAAGTTACGAGCGGTCACTTTCAATTGGTCTTCTCCATTATCTACAGAAATGCCGCAGTCCTTTATAAGTTTCAGTGAGTCATCATTCAGCCTCCCTGACTTTTGAATTGCAATCCGTAATTTTTTTTCCATCGTTCTAAAATTAAAAAGCCCCGCATACATGCGGGGCTTCGGTTTTTATTGTTGACAAACATCAAACAACACAAGGCGCCGCATTCGTGCAGTAAATGTGATGATGATGCATGGTTAAAATCAATTTTTTCATGATAGGGGCAAATATATGACAATGGGAATGATTTGCAATAGTTTTGAATCGAAGGGAGGTTAATTGGCCTTTTCAAATATTCCGGGGTTGTTTATTTTAGAATTATGAATGAGCAGCTGCTACACTTCATCTGGAAATTTGGATTGTTCGACAAAAGCAATTTGAAATCTACGGAAGGCGACCTGCTGGAAATAATACATCCCGGGGTTTATAACACAGATGCTGGTGCCGACTTTCAAAATGCCAAAATCAGGGATGGAAAAACGGTGTGGGCAGGAAGTGTGGAAGTGCATATCCATGCAAAAGACTGGAACACACATCGTCATCATCAGGATAAAGCATATAATAATGTCATTCTCCATGTGGTATTTGATAAGGGTAAGGAACATGTCTTTAATCAAGATGGCAAAACCATGCATGTTTTGGAGTTGAAAGACCGGATCAGGCCTGAATTTCTTTCCCGCTATGAAGAATTGAAACTGCGAAACAACTGGATTCCATGTCAAAAGTTTTTTTCTGAGGTAGATGAATTTGTAGTAACAAATTTCCTGGAGCGATTGGCAGTGGAGCGATTGGAAAACAAAGTGGAGCAGATAAAAATTCTTCTCGCATCGTCAAAAAATGACTGGGAGCAGGTGATGTTTGTGATGGTGGCGGGATATCTGGGAGCCTCTATTAATAAGGAGCCTTTTATGCATCTGGCACAAACATTACCGGTAAAAATCTGGGCAAAGCACCGCGATGATTCACTGCAACTGGAAGCATTAGTATTCGGGCAAGCTGGTTTCTTAGAATCTCCTTTTGATGATAAATATCCGAACCAGTTGCGAAAGGAATATCTGTATTTAAAGCGTCTTTACGGATTGCAACCGTTGGAAAAGCATGAATGGAAATTTCTTCGTCTTCGCCCAGCCAATTTCCCGACTCTACGGTTGGCGCAATTAGCTGCGCTGATGAATAAAGAAGTAAAATTTTTTTCGCACATCCTTGATTCGCAAAACGCGATGAAGATTCAGGAGATTTTTGAAGTAGAGGTTTCGGATTATTGGAAGAGCCATTACGTATTTAATAAGCCTGTTAAATCGGTAAAGTCGCATTTAGGATCACCGATGAAAAACATCCTTCTTATTAACGCGGTTGCACCTGTTCTTTTTGCATATGGTAAATACAAGGACGATGAAAGGTATTGTGAGCTGGCGCTTCGGCTACTTGAAACCGCCGAAGCGGAAGACAATGCGGTGATCAAAAGATGGAAGCAATTAGGGTTGAAACCTAAGCACACGCTGGATACTCAAGCCATGTTGCAATTGAAAAATGGTTATTGCGACCAATTCCGATGTCTGGAATGTTCGATTGGGAATAAAATTCTGAAATGATTTTATACCTTCGGGCAACTGATCATGAATATGACACCAATAGAGTCCACGCGATTTGTGATTGAATCCAATATCTTTGGAGTATGCGAGCGCATCGGCGAAAAGCTTAAAATGCCTGCACGCGATATCCGTTTATTTTTCATATACGCAAGTTTTCTGACGGTCGGTTCACCGGTCATTATATATATGATACTTGCTTTTTGGATGCGGATGAAGGATTATATTAGGAGAAAGAGAAACCCTGTTTGGGATTTCTAAATATCTAATTCTCCTGTTTTCGTACCATAATGATATGGTCAATACCATCCTCTAAATAAGGTTCTCCTTCTTTTTCGAAACCAAATTCTTCGTAAAACTTTAAAAGGTACATCTGTGCCCCAATTCGGATGGCAATATTGCCATAAAGCCTTTGCATTTCTGTAATGGCTCTGGTCATCAACTCCTTTCCAAAGCCATGATGACGGTAGCGCCGGGAGGTAATAACACGACCTATAGAAGGCTCCTCGTAACTTACGCCTGGGGGAACAATTCGGGCATAGGCAGCAAATTCGTCATCTGCAAACCCGAGTAAATGATAAGAAGAAGTATCCTTTCCATCGGCATCCAGATACAAACACTTTTGTTCCAGCACAAAAACCTCCTGGCGTAATTGCATCGCCAGATAGAGCTCCATCGGACTTAGTTCGGTAAAAGGTTTGAATATCCATCTTAGCATGCAGGACAAATATTGAAAATCTCATTCCGAAAGTCAAAAAGTCCTTAGATTCCTTCTCAATTTCGCAACAATTTCCACTTTTACCATCCCCATGAAAGTTTTAATTACCGCAGGTCCGACGTATGAACCAATCGATCCGGTACGTTTTATCGGCAATCATTCTTCGGGCAAGATGGGAATAGCAATTGCCGAGGCATTTGCTGAAAACGGTGCCGAAGTTGTTTTAGTGAAAGGACCTACTCATCTTAAATCTGTTCACTCTTCTATACAAGAAGTGTCTATTCAGACCGCTTCTGAAATGTTTAGCACTTGCGAGCAATACTTTCCTGAAAGTGACGTTATTGTTTTTGCTGCTGCGGTTGCTGATTACACACCCAAAAAGCCATCGGAGCAAAAAATAAAGAAGGGTAAGGATGAATGGTCGCTGGAGTTGGTCAAAACCAAAGATATAGCAGCTACGCTGGGGAAAAAGAAAAAGCTATCGCAGTTTATCGTCGGTTTTGCGCTTGAAACAGAGGATGAAATAAATCACGCAAATGAAAAATTGCTGAAGAAGAATTTTGATATTATTGTTCTGAATTCATTGCAGGATGAGGGCGCTGGTTTTAGCCACGATACAAACAAAATCACTATTTTAGACAAGGCAGGAGTTGTAAAATCATATCCATTGAAACCCAAAACTGAATTGGCATATGATTTGGTTCAGTACATACTCGACCGAAGAAAAAAAAATGAAGAACCGGTTACTTGACAAAAGCGCTTCGCCGGTTTAAATTACCTGTATCAAAGCTATGAAGATGAAAATGAGAAACTTAATATTAGGATACCTGCTGATCGCTGCTGCGTCGGTAAATGCTCAGGAACTGAATTGCCAGGTGACCGTGAATGGTCAGAAGGTAAGCAACATGGACCCTGCCGTATTTACTACCATGCAAACTGCTATTTCAGAATTTATGAATTCGCGCGCATGGACTACTGATGTGTATGCTCCCGAGGAAAAAATTGAATGCAGCATGTTTATTTTCCTGGAGGCAACAGATGTTCAGGATGTATACAATGCTAAAGTGACCTTGCAATCATCAAGACCCGTCTTCAATAGCTCGTATAGCACACCTCTATTTAACTATGTCGACAATAGCTGCCAGTTCACCTATGTCATGAATCAGCCTATTGAATTTAATGCTACGCAATACACTTCTAATCTTACATCTATTCTCAGTTTCTATGCCAATATCATCATCGGCCTGGATTATGAAAGCTTTGGTAAAGGGGGCGGGGCAAAATATTTCGCTATGGCGGAGCAAATCATGAATAATGTTCCAACGAACGCTGTGGATGCAAAGGGATGGCGTCCCTTCGATGGTCAGCGCAACAGATACTGGCTCATCAATAATATTATGACCACCAAGTACGAGCTTTACCGTCAGGCGATTTACGATTATCACTATGCCGGCATGGATAATTTCTATGATAAGCCGGTACTTGCCCGCCAGAACATACTTAATGCTCTCGATAAAATAGACCGTATTGCTAAGGACAATCCAAACGCCATGCTTGTGAATGTTTTCTTTCAGGCGAAAAGCGACGAGTTAGTTAGTGTATTCTCCGGCGCTGATGGTGGCGAGAAAACCAAAGCCCTCAATTATCTTCGTCATGCGGATCCGGTGAATGCCGCGAAATATGAGAAGATTATCAGAAACTAATTTCCCTTCCTCACCATTACAAAATCATTCATAAAGAAACCGCCGCCGATATCAAAGTCTGCGGCTTTTTCAATGATGAATCCCATCTTGAAATAGAAGTTTACCGCCTTTATATTACAGCGATTCACCTGTAGTTTCATCGGTTTGGCTGAATTCATCTGACTAAGCAAGTGTTGCAGGAACTTTTCGCCTATTCCCATTCGGTGTTTGGATACATTGACGTAGAACTTGGATAAAAAGAGGTAGGCTTCCTTGGATTCAACAGCAGCATATGCGACGGGCTGGTCATCCAGATAAGCCAAAAAATATTTTTCTCCTTGCTTCATGCTGCGCAGAATTGCTTCTACGGAATACCGGTCTTGCAGCATATAATCAATTTGTCCCTGTGAAATAATAGAAAGGTAATGCTCGTTCCAGATTTTGCGGGCAAGCGATGAAATCATCGCCGCATCCTTTTGGTCAGCCTTTCTAAATTCCAAATGCATGTGACAAAGATTGCATTTCATTCTCAAATTAACCTCTTACATTCGCTTTATGCTTCACCGGCTGACCATTCGCAATTATGCTATCATAGACAAGCTCGAAATTTCCTTTCACGAGCGGATGAACATTATTACCGGCGAAACCGGAGCCGGCAAATCTATTCTGGTCGGTGCTTTGGGCTTGATTCTCGGCGAGCGTGCGGATACCAAGGTGCTTTATAATCAGCAGGATAAATGTGTGGTTGAGGCTGATTTTTATGTGGGTGATTATGACCTGAAAAAGTTTTTTTCCGATAATGAACTGGATTTTGAATCTCATACCATCGTTCGTCGGGAAATCAATCAAAGTGGAAAATCAAGAGCTTTTATTAATGATACGCCGGTCACGCTGGATGTGCTTAAGGAATTAAGTGAGCAGTTAGTGAATCTTCATTCCCAGCATGAAACGCTTGATTTAGTTAAAGGTGGTTTTCAGTTAAACGTCATTGACACTTTGGCGAAGAATAAATCTCTGCTGACAGATTATCGTGAGCGGTATATCGAATTCAAGCGGGACGCAAAGCGGCTGGAGGAGTTGGAGGCCAAACACAAATCATCTTCTGCCGAGATGGATTACCTGCATTTTCAGCTGAAAGAGTTAGCGGAAGCAAACCTGCAGCCTAATGAGCAACAGTCGTTGGAAGCAGAGCAGAATATTCTGGAAAATGTAGAGGACATAAAAAGATCTCTTCAGAATGCATTGCAGATGATGAACTACGGAGATGTTTCAACGCTGCAACAGTTACAGGAAGTTCAATCACAACTTAAGGGGGTTAAGAATTTGAACAAAGACATTCTTGCACTTTCTGAAAGAATTCAAAGTGCTTACGAAGAATTAAAGGATATATCCGGAGAATTGGAAAATATTCAGGAGAACACCTCACTCGATCCGGCTAGGCTGGAAGAAGTCAATAGCCGTCTCCATGCTGTTTATCGCTTGCAGAAGAAGCATAATGTTCAGACCACGGAAGAACTGCTCCGCCTGCAAAATGATTTAGAAGACCGTATTTCATCCGTAGATAATAGCTCAGCTGAATTGGAGAAACTAAAATCTAAACAGGAAATAGAGTTAAAGGAATTGGTTTCAGCAGCAAAGCTTATTCATGCCACACGTGAAAAAACGCTTCGCGAATTCCAGAACAACATGACGGTGCTATTAGCCAAAGTTGGAATGCCCGGCGCTTCGTTCAAGGTAGAAATTAACCTGCTCGATTCTTCCAGACTATCAGATACAGGCTTAACAGAAGTACACTTTATGTTCTCCGCTAACAAAGGATTTCCTCCCCGCGAGATCAAAGAAGTGGCTTCAGGTGGCGAGCTTTCGCGGTTGATGCTTTGCATTAAATCGCTGGTGGCCGGCAATAAGTTTTTACCTACCTTGATATTTGATGAGATCGATTCCGGTATATCCGGAGAGGTGGCATTGAAGGTGGGAGAGATTATGAAACAGATGTCGCGCAGTCACCAACTGATTTCTATCACACACCTGCCGCAAATAGCCCGGGCCGCTGATATGCATCTTTATATCTATAAAGAAACAACCGGCGGCCGCACCTATACCCGCATCCGTGAATTGAAAGGGGAGGAGCGAATTATGGAAATAGCCAAAATGCTTAGCGGCGACACGCCTTCTGAAGCATCCATAGCCAATGCCCGCGAATTGGTCATGGGTTAAGTTAGCTTCCCAATCTTAGGAAGTTTAATATTTTCACGCCTCTTAAAAACAAACAAACACATGCCGTATTTATTTACATCAGAGTCGGTTTCTGAAGGACATCCCGACAAAGTAGCCGACCAGATTTCGGATGCATTAATCGATAACTTTCTTGCCTACGATCCGCAATCAAAAGTGGCTTGTGAAACGCTGGTTACTACCGGTCAGGTCATGCTGGCAGGTGAGGTGAAGTCGGATGCTTATCTCGACGTACAAAGCATTGCACGCGAGGTGATCCGTCAGATCGGTTACACCAAGGCTGAATATATGTTCGAAGCGAATAGCTGCGGCGTTATTTCTGCCATTCACGAACAATCTCCGGATATCAATCAGGGAGTTGAAAGGAAGAAGCCTGAAGAGCAGGGTGCCGGCGATCAGGGCATGATGTTCGGTTATGCAACCCGCGAAACAGAAAATTATATGCCTCTGGCGCTTGATCTGGCGCACTCGTTACTTCGCGAGCTATCAGCTATTCGCCGTGAAGGAAAGGTGATGAAGTATCTTCGTCCGGATGCAAAGAGTCAGGTGACAATTGAATATACCGATACTAATCAACCGGTTCGTATTGATGCCATTGTTGTTTCGACACAACACGACGATTTTGATAAGGATTCGGTGATGCTGAAAAAGATCAAGGACGATGTCATCAGCATTCTTATTCCACGCATCAAATCAAAATTGCCCAAAAAGCTACAGGCATTGTTCAACGACAAAATCAAGTACCACGTTAATCCGACCGGTAAGTTTGTGATTGGCGGACCTCACGGTGATACCGGTTTGACCGGTAGAAAGATCATCGTTGATACTTACGGTGGAAAAGGCGCTCACGGTGGTGGCGCTTTCTCCGGCAAGGATCCTTCCAAAGTGGATCGCTCTGCTGCTTACGCCACACGTCACATTGCTAAGCACCTGGTTGCCGCCGGCGTTTGTGATGAGGCTTTGGTACAGGTGGCGTATGCGATTGGCGTTGCGCAGCCGATGGGAGTGTTTGTGAATACATATGGAAGCGCCCGTGTCAATTTAAGTGATGGAGAAATCGCCCTAAAGGTTTCCAAGATGAAGGAATTCGATCTTCGTCCATACTTTATCGAAAAGCGCTTTAATCTGCGCACGCCAATTTATCTTGAAACTGCATCCTACGGTCACATGGGCCGCGAGTGCAAAGTGGTCGAAAAGGTCTTTAACAAGGGAAAGAAGAACGAAAAGAAAGTCAAGGTCAAGCTTTTCCCTTGGGAAGAGCTTAATTCTCTGAAAGAAACCAAGGCGGCTTTTGGTTTAAAATAAGCAGCTGATCAGCTAACCTGAAAGGGCATTGCCGGCGGCAGTGCCCTTTTTTATTGCCTAGATATTACAAATAAAATAGAACGCTGATTATCGTGAATTTTCATTATTGAGGTGATAAATCATTCCCATCATTATGATAATGATAATCAGCGTTCTATTAATAATTAAAATCTAAAAGGCCTTTCTACATTTATACTGAAATCGACCATGCTTTCGCATATCAACATAGCCAACCTGATATTTATCGATATCGAAACGGTTCCCCAGTTTGCTACCTTCCATGAATTGAGTCCGGCCATGCAAGAGCTTTGGTCTGTCAAGCATGCTCATCTAAGAACGGAGAACGAAACACCGGAAGAAGGCTTTCAGAACCGCGCTGGAATCTATGCCGAGTTTGCTAAAATAGTCTGTATCTCCACCGGCTTTTTCTACTTTGATAAAAGCACGAACAAAAGGATGTTCCGGATCAAATCCATTTGCGGCGATGATGAAAAGGAATTGCTCCAAAGCTTTTTGACCATGCTTACCAGCTTCAAGCCTCAGGACAAATTTCATTTCTGTGGACACAACATTCGTGAGTTTGATATCCCGTTCATTTGCCGGAGGCTGCTGATTCATTACTTCGAGCTACCGGAAATGCTTGATTATGCCGGCAAGCGTCCATGGGAGCCGCTGGATGTCGACACCATGCAGCTTTGGAAATTTGGTGATTATAAAAGCTTTACCTCGCTCCGGCTTCTTGCTGAAATACTCGGCATTCCAACTCCGAAGGATGATATGGATGGCAAGGATGTGGCGCGCGTGTATTGGATAGAAAAGCAACTGCCACGGATCGTCACTTACTGTCAAAAAGATGTGGTGACCGTGGCGCGATTGCTGTTGCGCTTTAAAGGTGATAAGCAGCTGCTGACCGATGAGGAGGTAGTATTCGTTCCGTAATATGCTGACCGCAGCCAGGGAATATCTTATTGATTTTTTTGAGCTCTTCTACCCGAACATCTGCTTAACCTGCCATCGAAAGCTGGTGAAAGGCGAAGAGGTGATTTGCCTGCAGTGCGAAAGCGAACTACCGGTCACCAACTATTGGAAAAATGCGGAGAATCATGTTGCCAAACTCTTGTGGGGCAGAATAGAATTCCAGGCTGCTGCTGCCCTGTTGCAGTTCAGAAAGGGAGGAAGAGTGCAGCACCTGATCCATGCGCTAAAGTATAAGGGGCGCAAAGATGTCGGAGCTTATCTGGGCAAGCTATTCGGTTATCGTCTTTCGCAACCGGATTCGATTTTTAAGGACATCGATTTAATCACACCGGTTCCGTTGCATTGGAAAAAGCTGAAGCAGCGGGGATACAACCAGTGCGTTCCATTTGCCAAAGCTCTTTCGGAGTCGTGGAATGTGGCATACACCGACACGGCTATTGAAAGGACATACGAGAATGTGTCGCAAACAAAAAAGCGGCGCTACGACCGGTGGGGAAATGTAGCGGGCATATTTGAGGTGACCGATGAATCGCAGCTAAAAGATAAGCATGTGCTACTTGTCGATGATGTGTTCACCACCGGCGCCACGGCCGAGGCTTGTCTTCAGGCTATGGTTCATGTTCCTGGAACGAAGGTTAGCTTTCTGGCTATGGCGGTGAGTATGTAGCAGATAGGCTTTAATCCTGATTGGTGAATTGGCTGATTTGATTAAGAACGCGGCGGTTTTGATTGGTATAACCGATACTTCAATCGATATAGCGACTGATTTAATCGGTTTATTGGATGATGTGATTGGTATAGCTACTGTTTTGATTGATTTAGCGGCTGGTGTCATTGGTATAGCCGCTTGTTTGATAAGTATAGCCGCTTGTTTGATAAGTATAGCGGCTACTTTGATTGGTTTAGCCGAAGATTTGATTGGTATAGCGGGGATTTTGATCGGTAATCCGGGGATTATTATTGGTATTCGGGGGAAAATGATTGGTATTCCGGGGATTATAATTGGTAAAAGCCTGCGGGATAGCATTATAGCCGGGTGATGGGTAAAACGTACAGGTTTTAGGCGTTTTTTGGATGTTGAAACTGCTATTTCTGATTGAGATACCATGCCCAAGATGAGAGAGGTGGTGGCGTTCAGGTTATTGAAAAAGCGAGGTGTTACAATGACCCTAATGGGTGCAGTCATCTGCCAATTTTCGGGATAAAAGTGGTTGATTAGTCCAAGCGCTGGTGCCGATGCCACTTTTATTGGGCACAATTTCTGCCATATTGTCCGCTTCAGCTTCAAAACTATGGAAGATACGAGCTATCTAACCTTCAATAGCTCGTATCTAATGTTAGATTCGAGGTGATGAGTACGCAAAAGCCGCTATCTAACCCAAGATAGCAGCTATCTTTGCAAGATACGGGTAAAAGTAAGGAATATAGGAGCTAAAGTTGGTTAGATAGCAGGTAAATAAGGTTAGATGCCACCTATCTGACGAACATTTTTTCCTATCTAAGGTTAGATAGCTCCTGTATGGGGTAAAACAGCAGGAATCTAACATTAGATAGCTCCTATCTAATCTTAGATAGCATGTATCTAACGAGATAGCTCGTATCTCACCCAAATTTGAATATCTGCAGTGAAGGGTATGCTTCCGCTGGCCAATCAGCTTGATGCAGGATGAGTTAGCAGCAGACGACCAGATTAATGCTTTTCATTATAGCGTTTCGGCAAGCTCAACGAATGATACCGCCTCTGGTAGCTGAGTCTTGCCTCAGAAGTAGTAATCGATTGGTTCACTTAGCTGTGCTCTAAAGGGCCTGACCCTGGCGTCTACGTAGGTTCTGGTCGAAGGGCGGAGCAGCGGCGGACGCGCCCTAATTATTTTAAACAAAAAAGCCCCGCCTATGCGGCGGGGCTTTTAAATTTTAGAATAAGCGTTTATACGTGTGAGAACTTCAGCGAAACTTCTTTAGCCAGATCCTGAAGTTGTTTTTCAACTCCATCGTTCATCGGCTGGTTCAGTCCTTTAAGAATTTCAGGGAAGCGAGCTTCTAACTGAGTGAGATAATCTGTTTCGAATTCTCTCATCTTGTTCACCGGTACCTTGTTTGCCAGATTCTTGGTTCCGACATATAGAATAGCGATTTGCTTTTCAACGGTGAACGGTGTGAACTGAGGCTGCTTTAGGATTTCAACGTTGCGGGCACCCTTGTCAAGAACCGCCTTGGTAGCAGCATCCAGATCGGAGCCGAACTTAGAGAAGGCTTCCAACTCGCGATACTGAGCCTGGTCGAGCTTCAAAGTACCTGCCACTTTCTTCATGCCCTTGATCTGCGCGTTACCACCCACACGCGATACCGAGATACCGACGTTGATGGCAGGACGAATACCGGCGTTGAAAAGGTTGGACTCCAGGAATATCTGTCCGTCGGTGATAGAGATAACGTTGGTCGGGATATACGCAGATACGTCACCGGCTTGTGTTTCGATGATGGGAAGCGCGGTAAGCGAGCCACCACCCTTTACGATAGAGCGGATAGATTCCGGAATGTCATTCATTTGAGAAGCAACTTCCTGGTTGGCGTTCACCTTCGCGGCTCTTTCAAGCAGACGGCTATGGAGATAGAATACATCGCCGGGATAAGCTTCGCGACCCGGAGGGCGCTTGAGGAGCAGAGATACTTCGCGATAAGCTACCGCCTGCTTACTCAAATCATCATAAACAATCAAAGCGGGACGGCCTGTGTCGCGGAAGAATTCGCCGATGGCGCATCCTGCGAAAGGTGCATAGAACTGAAGCGGAGCCGGGTCAGCAGCGGATGCCGAAACAACCGTGGTGTAAGCCATAGCGCCGTTCTCTTCCAGTGTCTTTACAATACGAGCGACGGTAGAAGATTTCTGTCCGCAGGCTACGTAAATGCAATAGACCGGTTGGCCTTTTGCGAAAAATTCTTTTTGGTTAATGATGGTATCGATTGCCACGGCAGTCTTGCCTACCTGACGATCGCCGATAATCAACTCCCGCTGACCACGACCAATTGGAATCATCGCATCAATCGCCTTGATACCGGTTTGAAGCGGCTCGTTCACCGGCTGACGGTAGATAACGCCCGGAGCTTTTCTTTCCAAAGGCATTTCATACAAAGTACCGGATACAGGTCCCTTGCCATCGATCGGTTCGCCAAGCGTGTTTACTACACGGCCAACCAATCCTTCGCCCACTTTAATAGAAGCGATAACACCGGTTCTCTTGACGGTGTCGCCTTCCTTGATCTTCTCAGAAGGTCCCATCAATACCACCCCAACGTTATCTTCTTCAAGATTCAATACGATAGCGCTGATACCGTTGTTAAACTGAACCAGTTCACCCGCCTGGGCGTTGGTTAATCCATACACGCGGGCGATACCATCACCCACCTGCAATACGGTTCCTACTTCCTCTAATTCTGCAGCACTCTTAAATCCTGAAAGCTGCTCGCGGAGGATGGATGATATTTCATCCGGTTTTACATCTGCCATGTTGTTTCGTTAATTGTTATTAGTTAATAGTTAATCGCACTTTCTTATTTCTATCGGCTAATGGCTGTTACTATTAACGAATAACCATTAACCATTAACGTTTTAATAATACTTCTTGATGTATGAATCGTCTTCGATAACACCATGCAATGACTTGATGCTCTTGATGATACTTGCATCGACCATCTTGCCACCATATTCCAAAATGAAACCGCCGATCAAAGATTCATCGATGACTTCGTGCAATTGAATTTCTCCAAGCTTCTCTTTCTTCTTTAGCGATGCAATGATATTCTGCACCATGCCTGCATCCAGCTTGATGGCTGAAGTCAGCTTGACCGGTGTAATGTTCTGCATGGAGTTGAACTGAATGATGAATGACGTCACCATTTCATGGAAATACGCTTCACGACCTTTCTTGATCATCAATGTCAGGAACTGATAAAGCATTGGATTAATCTTTCCTTCGAACAATGATTTGACGATGTTCATCTTCTTATCGCCCGGGATGATCGGACTCTTGAACATCTGCTTGAGATCGCGGCTTCCTTCAAATATTTTGTCGATAGACTTGATGTCCGCAAACACTTCATTGACCACTCCCTTTTCCTGGGCGAGGTCGATGAGTGACTTTGAGTAACGGGTCGCTATTCTATATGAACTCATTGCTTAGTTCAGATTGGCTTCCTTGGCCATTTTGTTGACAAATTCCATGTGTTCGTTGCTACTCTTCAGGTCCTTGCGGATCACTTTCTCAGCGATGTCAAGAGCCATTAAGCCGACAGTGTTCTTTACTTCTGTGATAGCAGCTTTCTTCTGGATCTCGATTTCACGGAAAGCCATTTGAATTTTTTCTTCCGCTTGCTTTTGCGCCGATGCCATGATGTCGGCCTTTACTCTTTCAGCAGCTTCCTTTGCATCATGTAGAATCTTATTGCGCTCTTCTTTCGCCAGATTCAACAGCTCTTCGTTCTTGGCAACTAGCTGGCTCATTTCTGCGCGGGCTTTGTTGGCTTCGTTCAAAGAGTTTTCAATGCTCGTTTCTCTTTCCTTGATCATCGCAAGGATTGGCTTCCAGGCAAACTTGGTGAGGATGAAAAGCAAAATGCTGAAAGTGACGATCATCCAGAAAATGAGTCCGAATGCTGGTTTAACGAGTTCCATGATTTTGTATTTAGTAGATAGTACTTAGTAATTAGGACAAATTCATTTCATGCTTTCACTTAAAAAATCCGGGCAGCGCAGCCAACCGCTTTTGCTGCCCGGAAAAGTTGCGGCCTACTTGAAAACAACAAGAAGACCAACGACCATAGCAAAGAAGGCAGCACCTTCCACCAGAGCGGCGGTAAGGATCATGTTGGCACGGATGTCACCCAGAGCTTCAGGCTGACGAGCAATAGCTTCGACAGCGCCTTTTCCGATTTGTCCGATTCCAACACCTGCACCCAAGGCAGCCATTCCGGCGCCTAGAGCTGCAATACCATAACCGATTCCGAGGTTGGCTGCTTCTAACATAACTGTGTTTAGCATAATGTTTGGTTTTAAGAGTGAATGAAAGAGTTAATAATATTAATGATGAGGTTCTTCAATCGCCGCTCCGAAATACATGGCGGAAAGCAGAGTGAACACATAAGCTTGTAAAAAGGCAACTAATAATTCAAGTAATCCCATGAACACAGTAAATGCCACAGAAACGACACTCACTCCGTAACCAGCACCTACGTGCATTTCACCGAAAATGAAAATCATGGCGAAGAAAGAAAGAGCTATGATGTGACCGGCAGTCATGTTGGCGAATAGTCGTATCATCAATACGAAGGGCTTCAGGAATACTCCGAGAATTTCAATGGGAGTCAAAATCAAGAGTACAGGCTTTGGTACACCCGGCATGGCGAAGATGTGGTGCCAGTAATGCTTTGTTCCATTAATAGAGGTAATGACAAACGTAATTAGCGCCAGAACCATTGTGATGGCGATATTACCTGTTAGATTAGCGCCGCCCGGGGCAAAAGGAACAAGCCCTAAAAGATTTGCGAACAGGATGAAAAAGAAAACTGTAAGGAGATAAGGCATAAACTTCTCATACTTCGTTGCACCGATACTTGGTTTTGCCACTTCGTCGCGAATGAAAATTATCAAAGGCTCAACGAATGATTGAAGACCGCTTGGTGCTTTATTGGGATTGCGGGTGTAAGCATTTGCTACAGAAACAAAAATCAACAAGAGACAAACCACACAGAACATCAGCGTCGCTACATTCTTAGTAATGGAGATGTCATAGATCTTCGCTGTCGCTTCTTCATTCACCTCGTTGCCTTCATTAACGATGACCACGTGGTTCTCATCAAGAGCGTATGTATAATATTTACCTACATGTTTCTCATGACCATGATGAAACTTGCTGGAGGAGAATACTTCTAAACCCTTATCAGTATATAATATTACAGGCAGGGGAATAGAAAAAGCATGCTCACCTTCGCCGGCAATATGCCAGTCATGAGAGTCACCAATATGCTCCATGATCATCTTACCGGCGTTAAACTTTTCAGCTTTTTCCTCTGTAGGATGTTCAGCTTCCTCGCTTGCAAAAGCAGAGAAGGACAGAGAGGTTAGAATCACGCTGAACAGCGCGATTATTATGTGTTTTATACGGATTTTTTCAGTGGAAATCATCATAGCTTTTCAAAAGCGGGTGCAAACATAAAAGAATTGACGAATTGCGGAAAGGATGTGTGGAAAAAGGAAGCCGATTCCTTTAAAAATACTGCAAAGGTTAAATCCCTGGATTGTTTTTCAATTTCCGCAACTCAGAATAAAGATGCGCCACCTCTAAAGTGGTAAAGACTGCGTAGTAAAAGAGAAAATGAAGTATGAGTGTTTTTTTATTCTCTGTTGAATACAACAAGAATCCAATCAAAACCGTGAGGTAAACAAAGAACTTAAGCACCGTGGCCAGCATAAAATTGCGGATAAACCCTTGGGGACTGCCTTGCGCCGAGCGCAATAGGAAAATATGAACCGCAGTTACGCAAGCTATAAATACACCGAGTAGAATATAACCGCTTTTAAGCTTCATCGATTCGGCCATTTGCGCATTCCAAATAAATTGAAGGACAACACAAATGATGGCGACGACAAGAATATAAATCAGAAATTTTATGGAGGCATTGTTCATACAGTGGACAAATGTAGTATCAAATGTGAAGATAAGTGGCTAATATGATTGGCATGAAATTTTACATTTGGTTAGCAAATCATCTCTATGAAAAAACTTCTCCTCTTCTTCATCCCACTTTTTCTTTTTACCGGTTTCGTGAAAGCGCAGTTTTTTCTCGGGTTGCGGGCCAGCAATTGGGGAGGTATCACTAATGTGAATTACAACCCTGCCATTGCCGACAGCCGTTTTATCTGCGACATTAATATTGCGAACGTCGGCTTTTCTATGGGAAATAATTACATAGGGCTGGATCGTAAAGCCCTTACTCATCCCTCCTACTTTTCAAATTTCACCACCGCTTCTTTACATGAACGCCTCAACGGCCACGCAAAACATGCTTACATCGGGCTACAGGCGCAGGGACCATTGTCTTTCATGTTTTCTTTCGGAAAGAAAAACAAGAACGCCATTGCTCTTTCTTATCATCTCAACATGGTAACCAACGTTGATGGCATCGATGAGCCGCTCGCACGGATTATATACTATGGAGTCGGCAATCGGGCGCAGCAATTTTTCAAAACATCGTTCTCCGATAAAAACATTGCTGTCCGTTCCATGCAGTGGGCTGATTATGGCATCACTTATTCACGAGTAATTCATGATCAGGGGCCGCATATGTTTAAGGTCGGCGGAACACTGAAACTGTTACAAGGCCTGGGTGCTGCTTATCTTTATTCGGACAACCTTCAATATAACTGGTCCAACAGTGACACGCTCAACATAACCAACAGCGATGTGCGCTACGGTCATTCCGACAATCTGAACTTTACGGATGATTACAAGTTCCGGTATAATTTCCGTCAAGCATGGCCTTCCGTTGGCGCTGATATCGCGGTGGTTTACGAATGGCGGCCGAACAAGGACAAGTATAAATATGAAATGGATGGCGAGAAAGATCTGTACCGCAAAGACAAAAATCTGTACCTGCTTCAAGCGGGTGTATCCGTCATCGACATCGGAGCGCTGAGTTTTCAAAAAGGAGTTTACAGCCGAAACTTTAATGCCGATATCAAGGATTGGTATGTATATGGATTTAAGGCTAATGATGGCGTGCAAAGTATCGATGACACGATCAACGCACGCTTCACCATAAAGCAGGAAAAGGGCCGCTTCACACTTTGGCTGCCAACACGCTTTAATTTGTGGCTTGATTATCAGCCCGGCTTAGGATTCGGCATCACCGGCGCAGCCACTATATCTCCCAATATGTCGCCGAAGAGAAACATGGTGCATCACGTTTCTACCTTCACCATCAATCCGCATTACGACCATGCATGGTTCGGCGCTTATCTGCCATTCTCATACAATACTCAGGGCAACGCCAACTTGGGTCTAACACTGCGCATGGGCCCGCTGATTGTGGGAACGCAAGACTTCCTTGCATTCTTCGCAAAGAAGTGGGTCTACAATGCCGACGTACATGTAGCTTTAAAAGTTCCGATTCCTTATGGAATGAAGCATGACAAGGACAAGGATCATGTTTCCAATAAGAAAGATAAATGCAAGAAAGTTCCCGGCCCTTGGGAAAATCAGGGATGTCCTGACCGCGATGGTGACGGCATTACCGATGATGAGGACAAATGTCCGGACACACCCGGTCCGAGAGAATTGCAAGGGTGTCCTGACACGGATGGTGATGGTGTCATCGATATCGAAGATTCCTGTGTGCTTGAAAAGGGACTTGCGCAATTCAATGGTTGTCCTGACAGAGATAGTGACAGCGTTCCGGACAAGCTGGACGAATGTCCTGAGTTGGCCGGCCTTCCCGAATTCAAAGGCTGTCCGGACCGCGATGGTGATGGCATCATGGATTTAGCAGACCTCTGTCCGGATTCTCCGGGTCCTAAAGACCACCTGGGTTGTCCGGATACAGATAAGGACGGATTGTATGACAATGAAGACCAGTGCAAATTTGTCGCAGGACCGGTAGAAAACTTGGGTTGCCCATGGCCGGACACCGATGGCGACGGCGTGCTGGATAAAGACGACCAATGTCCGAAAACACCAGGACCGGTTGACAATAAAGGATGTCCCCGGTTAGAGAAGAAAGAGATCCAGACCATCAAGTATGCGTTTGACAATCTCGAATTCGAAACCGGCAAAGCCATCATCCGGAAGAGCTCTTACCCATCTTTAAATGCCCTGGCGAATCTGCTAATCGACAAGCCAGCCTATGGATTAAGGATCGATGGCCATACGGATAACGTCGGCACTCCTGAAAAAAATATGGAGCTTTCGCTGCAACGTGCTAATTCGGTAAAAACTTACCTGATAGAAAAAGGCGTCGCTCCCGGCAAACTCGAAACCAACGGCTATGGTCTGACAAAACCCATCGCTCCAAACACTACCAAGGAAGGCCGTCAGAAAAACAGACGCGTCGAAATGAATGTGGTGTTTAAATAGAAGTAATCATCTGACAAGTAAAGGCAACTCATTCAGGGTTGCCTTTTCTAATTTAATAACGCATCTGTTTATTCCTAAACCAGTTCCCCCCTTTTTATAACGGGCTGCCGCCTTCTTATTACCGACTGCCCCCTTTTTGTAATAGAAAAGCCCCTTTCCATTATCGATTGCCCCCTTTTTGATAGAGAAGGTCCCCTTTTTATACTAGCAAGGCCCCTTTCTGTTCCAATATGCCTCCTTGTTTTAATGGAAAGGCCCCTGCTTCCGATAGATAGCCCCTTTTTGTTATTAAGAGTCCCCTTTCTATAGCTGAACAGGGCCTTTTTGCTTTGGACTTATACCGGTGGCGCGTGTTAATTAACGAAATAGCGAGGGATTTCCGACAAATTGGGGGGGATGTGGAGAAAATGAGGCCGAAAGATGGTCAATCAATTCTTGTTTCAATTAGGAGCATTAAAAAGTTAATTAAAACAAATAGCACTTATTATTTCCGGATAAAAAACTTTTTTATTTTTCGGCCGGATTAACACAACAGCGTACTCCGATTATCTCGAAGTAGCATAAGCAATTTTTGGGTGGTTCATTTGTCGGAACCGAATGAGACTTTAGGAATCCTTATTATCCATATAGACTTACAAGCATGAAAAGCATAGCTCTGTATTTTGCTCATCAGCGGTTCTTCTTTTTCACTTATGCAGTCGAAAAGGTGCGCAGCACAGAATCCATTAATGAAGAAGGGAATCATTCAGCAACAATAAAATTGCTTTTACTAATAGAGCACTATCCCTTTGTCCTCTAAGCAGCCATTGGGAAAAAGTAGCTATTTAGAATCGCCCAACCGAAGCCAGGCAACAGAAATAAGCACCTATGAGTTCAAGAAAATTCCCTATCGATAGAAACAGCAAAGTAATGAGGTACATTTTTACTTTTTTTACAATAGCGATTGCGACTACTACCTATGCACAACCGATAAACGATAATTGTGCAAATGCGACCACCATAGCTATTAGCAACTCGGGGTATGGATTGGGTACATTCGTTTCAGGATCGTTTGATTTAACAAATGCTACGACACAATCCGGTGAAACATTTTATAGTACCATCCAGTCAGCGGGCCAAACTGCCAAATCAATTTGGTTCAAATTTACCTTGCCGACTGCACGCAAATGCACCCTTACATTGAAGCAACCAACTCCGCTCATTGCCGGTAATGATGCCGGCTTTACCATTTACCTGGCCAATAGTTGTTTTCCCACTTCGCAACAAGCGGATGATGCGCTGCTGGCGTCGCAAACTTTGTTTGGCTGGTCGGCTAATCCCTGCCTCAAAGCAGGCGATTACCTGGTGCAGGTGAGTGCTAATAATTCAGCTAACGGACCGGTCTTTATTGAACTGCAATTGCAAGACCCCAATCCTGCCTTATATGATAAACCGAATAACGCTTATGATTTCGGTACGATAAACAATACATTCCCGAATTGTGAGGTATCCGTAGATGTACCACTCGGATGCCATAGCCTGGATGCATCCAGTGAGATTTGCCCTGCACTGGGGAGTTCCTATTCGCAATCTATTTGGTACACCTTTACCACAGACAGCTATTTTGATTACATGGGGATCGCCATCGGATCAAATGGCAACTGGTTTAGCTCGGATCAAATCTTTGGTTATCGTTTGTATCAGGGAGACGCAAAAACACAGCCGCTCAGCGCGCTCACGTTGATAGACGGCTGTAAGAACGATACCCTGACTCAGTATGTAAACCAGTTTGCTGTGCATGATTACCGTTGCGGTGCGCTGGTGCCGAACACCAATTATACTGTACAGATCATTGCGCATAAAGACTTGGCGGAGGTACTGCGGCTGACAATTGAAAGGATCGGCACTCAACCAGGAAGTTCACCGAGACCAGTTACGGCCTCTATCGCTGCTAATAATAAGTTGGGCGTGCTGCCGCAAGGATTGACTTCCCGATCTGATTATTTTGCCTGCAATACACGAATGAGTGTAAATGCTTGTGGCAATACAAATCCTACTTCGGGCGTCTATATTCCTGCCCAGGGAGCCACATACGATTTAGCGTTGTGGTACACTTTCGAGCTTTCACAAGCTTCTAATGTCACTATTAATGTGGACGCACACCCAAATTATAACCCTCCACCATACTTCCGAATTTTTAATAAGGATGTGAGTGCTTCGTGCACCAACCTCGACACGCTAACAAATATGGTCTATGCCTTTGCCGACCAGGCAACAATTAATTGTATGCCGGCAGGAAAATATACCATGCAGGTTTTGGCAGAAAGTCGAAATATTACCACCTATTGTGCCTGGGCCAATTATTTGGGAAATCAGTTAAATGTTTCATGGACAGTTTCACCCGTTCAGTCATATAATCACTATTCATTAGTATCCAGCGGTGCTGTGGACACCATAAGAAGAGTGGGAACCTTATTTGGCAATTTGCAGGCCGATACGCTTTACACTTCCAAACCAGACACTTTTGGTTGTAGCAACACCGTTTTACCAACCGGTAACCGGTGCGATGATCGAGCAACCAAGGCGATTTATACTGAGTTTAATGTTATCGATTCCGGCTTCGTGAATTTTTCCTTTGCGCCAAGCTGGAATTATTGGCACAGCTGGAACATCGTGTATAAGGGGAATGCCATGAGCCTTGCAAACGCACAGAACAAGCACTTTTATCCCGATTCCATCACCGGTCTCGTACCTGTAACCCCCTGCATCAGCAATCCCGGCTATTGTGGCAATACTCCAAAAAGCTGTGTCACATCTGGTATCTATACCATGGTAAATTTTGGGGATTCAACCATCATAGGTCAAACGAATACCACCACTTTCCAACTCGATAAAAGAAGAACCACGCATTACTCGGCCGCATTGGCTGAAGACATGGGGAATATACTTGACACGCTTACAAATATTAATTCCAATGGATTAAACAGTCAAATGGATTGGTATACTTGTCTGGATAATCCATTAACCATTGGAGGGCAAGCGCCTTGTGATGGTTTAAACGGAACTGCTTCCCGAACTAAATTGATCTATCGGCAGTTCTATTTAAGTCAGCCAAAATATATTACCATAAGCGCAACCAACAATTATTGCCGTTCCGACGTATTCACCTTGTTTAATGGTAAAGCGACTAATGGTGTGAATACACTTTCACCCGTTGGCAGCCCCTGGAACTGCACACGGTCGGCTTCTTCTCCACCATGCATTCCGCTGCCTGCCGGATGGTACACCATTGTTAGCTATGGGGAAGGACCATCTTATGCTAATCCATTAGCAAATTACGACGGGTACTCTGGCGCAAGCGGCGATGTGGGCTTAGAAAACTATGTAAGCATCAGCGTTACGCCACCTCCTTCGGGACCTAAATACAATCGACCGGCGAAAGCATGTATCGATACATTTACCAACCAGCCTTTCGTAATAAAAACCGGTAACCGTGGGACAGCTGCTATTCCTATCACCGACAGCACTTATCAACTTTACACTGAATATTTTGATTGCACTACTGACACGCCATTCTATCTGCATCCATTAAAAGCCTGTGATTCTATTAGCCATGTGCGCGTGGCTTATTATGTATTTACGCTGCCACAGGAATCGTATATCCGCTTTACAGGGCTTAATGATATAAATCTGATTTGTCAGGTGTATGCAGGAAATGCACGGACCACACCAAATATTTTGCAGAGCAATAATCCCATCCAACCCTGCGTGGCAAGCGGTGATTGGATTCAAATATGCAAGATGCTGGCAGGTACATATACTTTAGTGGTTTTAGTACCGGATAACTATAATGGCTCTGCAATTACGCCTTCAATTTATGTGGACGGAACCGGATACTCTCGTTTTGACCATGCGGCGAAGGCTTATGATTTCGGGGTAGTTACACCAGACAGCATCTGGCATAATGGAAAAAACGGAGATGTAAATCCAATCAATCCACTCAGGGCGCCGAGCAATGATATTTATTATTGTACGACCGGTGCACAAAGCACTGATCCGCCGTATATTCCTTGCGGAATTGATTATAATCCTAACGTTTATAACAATCCCCAAACCAATAATCATTTGTATGATTATAGCTATCCCACTAACTTTAACAATTTTCCGCGCAGAAATTTGTGGTATACGTTTGTATTGAATGGTGGTGGCAACTGTCGCGTACGCATTAACAACCTGACATCCGGTAAAACCGAAACAAGGTTTACAGTTTATAAAAGTGACGTAAATGGCACTTTGCCATTTAGCAATGTTGTTAGTACCGGTCAGGTAGATTCGAGCGTCGCACAGGGGCTAAGCGAGATAGCCGCTTCATACGGCTACTATTGTTATGATGTTAATGAAGTAACTTTTTACAGAGACCCTTGTTCTGCCATTCAGGAACGATACTACATCATAGCGGATGGAAAGTATGAGCCGAACTATCAGATAGATGTGGAAGTGCTATGGGACACCATCAATTCTATTCAGCCCAATTACGATTTTTATTCCCGCGCCAATGTGATTAATGGTTTGAATCAGACAGCCCCGCCATATACCAGCGTCAGTCTGGGCCCAGGAGTTTATACGGGAGCAAAAGATAATTTTACCTGCGCCACTTACTCACCGCCTTCGGATATTATTCCTTGCTATGCACCGGCGGGCTACAAAACATTATGGTATAAATTCCAAATAGCTACAAGCGGTCAGTTGCGCATTCGCTACTTATTTAATGGTAGTTACATCGATCCGTCAGGATGTGAAGGAGTCTTACTTCGGCAAATCATTCCCGGAGATTCAGTTTCTGGTTCCGGCCTGATGTATCTTGGCAATACGGATTACAATTTTTCAGATGGCACTTATAATTGGAACTCAAGATGTATCGTACCCGGCACATACTACCTGATGTTTACGGGCTATTATAAAACTAGTGAAGATCTACAGCCTATCATATGGATAGTTGATCAGGATGGAGACTATTGCAACGATCCGGTGGCCGGATCATTCTCTGGACCGGGCACGGTGACCTTGTCAACCGATATTACCTGCCACACCATCGGTGAAGGATTTGGAGAGGATGGCTCCAATATGGCTTGTCTTCTTCCATCGGGTGCTGATGTGAACAATTATAAATCAACCTGGTTCCGCTTTGATGTAACAGGCAATACCGACACATTTGATATCACGCCGATCATTAATAACCAAACTAACGTTGCCTCCAATTCCATCCGGTACCGGTTGCTGTATGGAAGCTGCAGCGCCATGAATACCGGAAGCTGCTTTGTAAGCGCTAATACGGTCAATACTTTTAATTGTCTGACGAAAGGTAGCTATTTCCTTCAGGTGGTAAGTCCGAATTACAATCAATATGGGCAATGGTCCTCGGGAACAGTGGAAATGGCAGTCAGTGCTGCTAAAAGCCCTCCCGGTTGCAATCCGGTTAACACCTGTTTCGCGCTGGCTAATTTCAGTACGAATTCCCCTTGTTACACGGATACTGTTTATTTCCTCAATCAGGGGAGTGCGGGAGATTCAATTCGGTACCAATGGAAGCTGGGGTATAATAATCTGACCGACACGGCTAAAAATCCGAAGCTGGTATATCCGGTGGCTGGTTTAACGCAGACCTATACCGTAAAACTATTTGTAACCAATATCAATTGCAGCAAGACGGACAGTGTCACCAAAACAATTACCGTTTATAAAAAGCCTAAACTAAATCTTGGTCCCGATACTACCGTATGCGCCTCTACGCCTTCCATCAGCTTAAATGCCACCACCGAAGCGGGTACTGTATATCAATGGCAGGATGGAAGTGTTAACCCGTTATTTGTAGTGACAGGTACCGGTCAGTATTACGTGCAGGACAGCTTTAATACCTGCATTGTTTACGACACGATAAATGTGACCTTTCAGGCAATGCCTATTGTCAATTTAGGCGCCGATATGGTTCTTTGCGCGGGTAACCGGTTTGTGTATGATGCAACACAGACAGGCGCAACTTATCAATGGAACACCGGTTCCGCATTGCCAACGATCGATACGGCTGCTTTTGGTATTTACATGTTGACTGTTACCATAAATGGATGTTCTACAGCTGATACGATAAACATTTCAAATTCTGTCACTGCCCAGCCTCTTGGTAATGATACCTCTGTGTGCAGTGGTGCCAGCATTATTCTAGATGCAACTACCGCCAGTGCTAATAGTTACGGTTGGGATGATGGAAGCGGTGGATCTACGCGAATGATTGCAAACCCCGGATTGTATTGGGTTGACATTAATATTTCTGGTTGTTTGATTCGTGATTCTATAAATGTCACTGGCCAATCATTTAATCCTCCGATTATTACAGGCGATAGTGTTTTAACCTGTACCCGCATGAGCATACCTCTTACGGCATCATCTTCAACATCCGGACTCAATTATGATTGGGGTGGCGGAATGACTTCCGCTGTCAACAATGTGACCCAGCCCGGTCTTTACTCTGTAACCGTTACCAATCCCATCAACGGTTGCAATGCATCGGCGTCCATCAACGTGACGCAGCAAATTACCGTACCGGATGCAAGCATTGCTCCCCCAGCCGACCTTAGCTGTACAATAACGAGTGTTACCCTGACCGCTTCATCGGTAACACCATTAGTGAACTATGATTGGGGAGGTGGAATTTTAACAAATACACGCACAGTGACACAACCAAATACGTACAACGTTACCGTTACCGATATCTCAAACGGATGTACGGCAACTGCGTCAGCAACGGTCAATCAAAACATCAGCACACCAGATGTAAGCATTGCTCCGCCATTGGATTTAACTTGTACGGTCACCAGTGTAATCCTCACCGCATCGTCAAGTGTTTCCGGCATCAATTATAACTGGGGCGGCGGCATTACTACCTCAACAAATACCGTCACGGTGCCGAATACCTATACGGTAACGGTAACGGATCCGGTCACCGGATGTTCGGCATCAAGTTCGGTAGCTGTTAGCCAAAACGTTACAATCCCCAATGTCAGCATTGCTCCACCGGCCGATCTGACGTGTTCGGTGAGCAGCGTGATTATTTCCGCTTCATCAACAACGGCATCCGCCAGCTTCGACTGGGGAGGTGGCATTACAACATCAACCAATACGGTAACACAGGCAGGTCTTTATTCGGTAACGGTTACTGATCCGGCAAATGGCTGTACTGTGTCAGCCTCCGCTACAGTCAATCAAGCGGCGGGAGTGCCAAATGTAAACATCGGAACACCGGTAGACCTTACCTGCACCGTCACCAGCGTCATGCTGACTGCATCATCCACCACACCATCCGTCACTTATGAGTGGGGTGGGGGAATTACCACAGCAACGAACACTGTCACCCAGCCCGGTCTGTATTCAGTTACAGTCACCGAGCCAACCAGCAGCTGTACGGCCTCTGCTTCCGTCACTGTTATTCAATCTGCGGTACTGCCCGACATTGCCATTGCAACACCGGTTGATTTAAATTGTACCGTAACGAGCGTTACGCTGACGGCCTCATCAACAACGCCATCAGTGAGTTATGATTGGGGCGGTGGAATTATCACAGCAACCAACATAGTGACGCAACCTGGTTCTTACTCAGTAACCGTCACCGACCCATCCAACAGCTGTACAGCGTCTGCTTCAACAACTGTGAATCAATTAACATCACCACCCAATGTAACTATTGCGCCACCGGCAGATCTAACCTGCACCACTTCCAGCGTTACACTCGCCGCTTCATCCACCACGTCATCCATTGTTTATGATTGGGGGGGAGGAGTTACCACTTCAACCAATACAATAATTCTCCCAAACACTTATACAATTACGGTGACTGATCCAGCCAACGGATGTACTGCTTCGGCTTCGGTATCTGTAATTCAAAATATTACCATCCCTAATGTCAACATTGCGCCGCCAGTTGATTTGACTTGTGTCGTGACTAGTGTTACAATTTCTGCTTCCTCTACAACCCCATCAGTAACATATGATTGGGGCGGAGGTATAAGCACAGCGACTAACACCGTTACTCAAGCGGGTACTTACTCCGTTACCGTCACCGACCCGGCAAATGGCTGTACGGCCTCTGCTTCAACAACAGTAAATCAGTCAGCAGGTCTGCCGAACGTCAGTATTACAACGCCATTGGATTTAAGTTGTACAGTAACAAGCGTCACGCTGACGGCATCATCCACCACGCCGTCCGTCACTTATGATTGGGGCGGCGGAATTACCACCGCCACGAACACCGTCACCCAGCCCGGTCCATATTCAGTAACAGTGACAGAGCCATCCAGCAGCTGTACTGCCACGGCATCCACCACGGTTAATCAATCTGCAACTCCGCCCAACATTAGCATTGCTGCTCCCGTCGATTTAACTTGTGTGGTGACAAGCGTCACGCTTACTGCATCCTCTACCACGCCATCGGTCACCTATGATTGGGGTGGAGGAAATACTACATCAACTAATGTAGTGACACAACCGGGCTCTTATTTTGTTACCGTTACCGATCCCGTCAACAGTTGTACCGCAGTGGCTTCGTCAACCGTCAATCTATCGATTATAGCGCCGAATGTCAGCATAGCTTTGCCGTCAACGCTGACATGTTCGGTTACATCGGTAACACTCAGCGCTTCCTCGACAACAACCGGCATCAATTACGACTGGGGAGGTGGCGTTTCAGGCGCTACGTTTGCGGTGACACAGCCAAACACCTACACCGTGATAGCCACCGATGCAGCAAACGGATGTTCAGCCTCAACATCGGTCACGGTGACGCAAAATACCGCTGTACCGGATGTTACTATAGCAACGCCGGATACACTGACTTGCTCAATGACAAGCGTGGCCCTATCAGCATCTTCAACCACACCGGCAATATCATATAGTTGGAACGGAGGTATAACCACCCCCACCCTTACGGTAAACATGCCAACCACTTATGGAGTAACAGTTACCGATCCGGCCAATGGGTGTACGGCTTCCGCTTCGGTTAGCGTTGTTGAAGTGGCAGCGCGACCTGATGTGACTATTTCTTCTTCTGGCAATCTGACTTGTATCACCACCAGCGTAACGTTAACAGCGTCTTCCACTTTACCGGGCGTAAGCTTTGATTGGGGCGGAGGTTTTACCACCCCTACAAATACAGTCAGCAGTCCGTCCACCTATACTGTGACCGCCACAAACGGGTCTAATGGTTGCAGTGCCTCGGCTTCAGTTATCGTCTCCCAGGGAACTAACTCTCCCGATGTAAGTATTGCTGCCCCCACGATGCTGACGTGCGCAATAACCAGCACTACATTAACAGCATCATCGACAACACCGGCTGTAACCTATGATTGGGGAGGAGGTAACACTACATCTACACAAGCTGTGAGTGCACCTGGAAGCTATTCAGTCACCGTTAGCGAGCCATCAAGCGGATGTACGGCCTCGGTCTCGGTTACCGTTACCCAAAGTATCACACCACCTGATGTCAGCATTACACCACCGGCAACGCTGACATGTTCTGTTACGACGGTAACACTTAACGCTTCCTCTACAACAACCGGCGTCAATTACGACTGGGGGGGGTGGCGTCTCAGGTGCTACGTTTGCGGTGACACAGCCAAACACCTACACCGTGATAGCCACCGATGCAGCGAACGGATGTTCGGCTTTTGCATCTGCAACGGTGACACAAAGCGTCGGTTTTACAACTTCCTTTTTTGCTGAAAATCCAGCTTGTCCCGAAATTAATAATGGACATATTGATCTGCAGATTAACGGGGGGACAAGTCCATACGTGATTAAATGGTCCAATCAAAGTAATACTCAAAATATAAATCATCTAAGCTCGGGCTCGTATTCAGTTTCCATTCAGGATGGTGGCGATTGTACCTTTGACACCACCTTTGTACTTGCCGCATCTCAAGGTTTCATTATTTCCATTCCGAATGATATTACAATCGAATATGGTGAGGATACGGTGATAACTGTGAATTCTACAGGAAATGGGGTGCACTATAATTGGTCACCCTCTGATGCTCTTAGTTGCAATAATTGTTCCACGGCAGTAGCATCTCCCATAGTTACTACTCTTTATTCCTTAAATGCCGAAGATTCCAGCGGCTGCAAAGCGAATGGTCAAATAACCGTATTCGTCATCCAAAAGCACAACTTATTTATACCTAACGTCTTTTCGCCCAATGGCGATGGCAATAATGATTACTTTGAAATTTATGGGAGTAAGCATGTGGTTAAGTTCATGCAATTGCAAATTTTTAACCGTTGGGGGGAAATGGTATTTGAAACAAATGATGTTCAGTTTAAATGGGATGGACATTATAAGGAGGAACTAGTGAGTCCGGGGGTATATATCTATCATCTAAAGGTTACGTTCACCGATGGCTCATCGACAGAGCCTTATGCTGGTAGTTTGACGATATTGAAATAATCATAGTGCTAAAAAATCACCATAAAGCTTGCGTAAAAAAAACTTGACAGTTCATAAAACGGCCGTTGGCTTTTTGTTTTTTATTTTTCTCCTAAGTGGATGTAAAAAAGAGTTCAATCCGGATTCGTGGTCGCCGGATATATTGGCGCCGATCATTAAGTCACGTGCTTCAGCCAAAGAAGTTTGCGACCTGAAAAACAAAAAATTCACGCAGAACATTTATGTTGGCGATCTTGGCTTTGACGCCAACACGCCGCTTGATCTTCCTGCTTTAAATTTTAGTTCGCCGGTGGGGCCGTTTGTCGTGGAGCTATCGGACTTTTTCAGTTTTGTTGAGGTAGACAGCGCTTATCTTGACATATCATTAGTCAATTCCTTTCCTATTGCCATCTCGGCGGGAACAGAGGTTGTGTTTCGCACATCGGCAAGTGTGGCCGATGAATCGAATGTAATTTTCAGACATGCTATTCAAAGCGACATAGCGCCGGCAGAAACATATCTTTTCTCTTCTGTTTTGAAGACGAAGAAGGTCACTTCCGATGTTTATCTTTTTCTGGAAAAATTTAAAAGCCCTGGTGGTAACAACATCACTTTCACTTCTAATCCGGCCGAATTAAGTTTTGAGTTTAAATTTTTGAAAGTCTTCGCTGTCGCGCTGCGCACCAACCGGGAACATACTCAGGTCGACACTACCGAGGTGGCTTTTTTTGATGACATTTCTGATTACGATGACAACACAGCAGTAGGAACCCTGCGTGTGTTTTTGACGAATGCCATGCCCATCAATTTTGGTTTCCAAATGTATTTTCTCGATGAAACAAAGCAAACGGTGATTGATAGCATCTACTACCATGATGGCTTTTCGGAACATCGCGATATATATTCACCGGGCGGGATCACCATGGCACCGACCGGAGAGCCGATCGATTCAACGACGGTAAAGTTTGAATTTCCAATTACTGCGAGCCGCATCCGCAAATTAAAACAGGCGAAATTTTTAGTGTTTCGATTGTCTGGTGATACCAATGGCTATACTGGCGAAGAAGTGTATGTAGGAGGCAATAGCAATTTGCAGGTACTCATCACCGGTGATTTGAAAATCAGAATTGCCAGTTTGTTTTGAGAATAAGGAATTGATGCGAAGCTTAATTACATCCCTTTTAGTGTTTTCTTTTCTCTGGTCATCGGCACAAACCGGAGGAATAGAGTATTTAAAACATACCGTGAAGGATGGCGAAACCATATATGGATTAGCCACCAGAACCTATAAGATTACTCCGGACGCGCTCTTGAAAGCCAATCCCCAGATTCGCAACAATGTCATTTCCCCCGGCCAGGTTTTAAATATTCCGCAAACCGGGTTGAAGCAACAGACGACCGCAAACCCTATAAAACCTGCACCACCTGTGGAGGTGAGCCACGTAAAGGAGGAAACAACACCGATAGCATCTCCGCCACAAACAAAAGAAACAGCTGCTGTGCCTGAAGTCCCCACCAGATTAATTGAGGCTAAATCAAAAGCCAAATCCACTGGCGTCATTAGTGGAACGGTCATCAGAAAGCCGGACCCCACTCCTGCTCCGCAAAAAACAACCACCGAGGTAGTTTATAAAGAAACGCGCGTAGAACCTAAAGTCACGGTCAGCGAAGTGGTTTCTGAAAAGAAACAAGTTATTGTGATTCCATCAGATACGCTGAAAACCGATGTGCTTCCGAAAAAGAAAAAGAAGAAGAAGCGTATCGCTGCTATATACGATCCGCACATCAATGGCACGGATGCAAGAAATTTTCCAAGTCGCTTAGGTGAAGGTTTTGAAAAAGGTGAGCTAAACCTGATCAATCTTCATGCCTGGGTCAGCAATTCATCTATCAGCTATGGCGCGATTCGCGATCTGGTCTTTGGTGATGTGGTGACCGATGCGCAGGCAAAGAGTATTGTCGCCAAAATGAGAAGCAAGAATCAGGTATTTGTGGGAGTGGAATACCAATCGCTAAACATTGCACTCAAGATAAACCGGAAGGTCAGAAAAAGAAAGCAAGAGCTTTTTTCGATAGAGTTTGGACATCGCGAGCGGGTGACCGGCAATCTTCAATACAACAAAAATCTCTTCAAGGTGTTGCTTGAAGGCAACAAGCAATTCGCCGGAAAGGAAGTACAGCTGGGGCCGGTTCGCGGCAATGCGCTGTATGTGCGCGAGTTTCCGCTGGGAGTTGCAGTTCCCTTCAATTTACGCTTGCCCGGCCATTCGATTCAATTTCGGGCGGCTTTGCGCGCTAAATTCCTGATGGGCATTGGGAATGTCTATACGAAGCGCGGCAATGCATCGATGTACACCGATCCTGAAGGAAAATTCATTGACTTTGATTTTGATTATCTGGTTCATTCTTCTATTCCCACTTCGTTTCATGGCATTTCAGGTGCAGGCAATCCGGGATGGGGTCTGGACGCAGGCTTTGGCGTTAATCTGGATGATAAGTTGTCATTCGATATCGGTCTTGTTGATTTGGGAAGCGTCCGTTTCAAACGCAACGTCCACAATTATTCGCGTACCGGAACCCTACATTATGATGGCGCCGAAGCCAATCTCTTCAACGATGAGGGAGAAAAAGGAATAGGCTTTAGCCTGAACGAACAACTTTTTGATCCGATAAAAACTGAAACCGCATACACCACTCCCTTGGGTGCTAAAATCACCATGCGAGCAGAATACCGGCTTGGTAAATCACGTTGGGGAGTTCGACGCGATAGCACACGGAGGTATTTTCAGCACCATGTTTACCTAACCTATATCCAGGGTTTGCAAAATGCATATAGCGCAACCACCACTCCGGCCTTTTCGGTGGGCTATATGTACAGCCTGAAAAATGTTTTGAACATGGGAATCAATATGGGATTTCTGGGTTATAACAAATTTTCACTCGGACCTTTTGTTTCCGTCAAAGCAGGTGTTTTTGTCCTTGGCTTTGGTTCTGATAACCTGATGCCATTGATTGCTCCCAAAGCGGGAACAGGTGTGGATGCTTACTTCAATCTCGGGTTTAACTTTTAGCCAACGTGTATCGTTTATTGGCTTGCTTTAGCATTTTATCGCAAGAAATTCGTCTTTGTAAAGAACAAAGGGTCTTTGTAACCCTATCTTTCGTTTGTTTTATTTGCAAAACAAAGTCATTTTCGAACCGAATTAAAAAACCGAATGAATATTAAAGAAGCACAGGAATTTAAGAAGTATGCGGTGAAGCATCACGGCATGAGCAGCATGCATGTCGAGAACTATGTCAAGAAGGTGTATAGCGCTGCGCCGGGCATCAGCAACCTGACCCGGACTGTCATTGAAGAGCGCCAGATGCCTTTCCGTGAGGTGGATGTATTCTCGCGTTTGATGATGGACCGGATCATTTTTCTGGGCACTCCGATCGACGATTATATTGCCGCCATCATACAGGCGCAGCTATTGTTTTTGGAGAGCAGTGATTCACGCTCCGATGTTCAGATATATATCCATAGCCCGGGAGGTGAAGTATACTCCGGCATGGGGATTTATGATACGATGCAATATGTCACGATGGATGTGGCAACAATTTGCACCGGCATGGCCGCCTCGATGGCAGCGGTGATTTTGTGTGCCGGTGAGAAAGGAAAGCGTACAGCGTTGAAGCATGCGCGAGTGATGATCCACCAGCCGCTTGGTGGCATTGGCGGCAAGGCCAGCGAAATCGAGATTTCGGTGAACGAAATCCGCAAGATCAAGGAAGAGCTCTATACGATTATCAGCGAACATTCCGGCCAACCGATGGATAAAGTGGCTCATGACAGCGACCGCGATTACTGGATGCGCGCTCAGGAGGCCAAGGATTATGGCATGATTGACGAGGTGCTGATGCGCACGCCTAAGAAATAATAGGTGCGCGAGGCAACCTTTACGACGCATTTTCGTATCTATATCTAACATTTAAAGAGATGAAAAAGGAACACGAACCGAGTTGTGCTTTTTGCGGTAGGAAGAAGCGCGAGACTCAGATTCTAATATCAGGCATTGAAGGTCATATCTGTGAGAACTGCGTGACGCAGGCGCAGCAGATCATCGACGAAGAGCTATTTCAGAAGCATAAGAAGTTTCAGTTCAACCTCCCTAATTCGGTCAAGCCAAAGGATATCAAGAAATTTCTTGACACCTATGTGATTGGTCAGGATGAGGCGAAGAAGTTTATAGCCGTAGCCGTTTACAATCACTACAAGCGTCTGAATCAATCAAAAACAGACGATGTAGAAATTGAAAAGAGCAACATCCTGATGGTTGGTCAGACAGGAACAGGAAAAACGCTGCTGGCAAGAACAATTGCCAAATTCCTGAACGTTCCATTTGCGATCGTGGATGCTACGGTATTTACAGAAGCGGGATATGTAGGAGAAGATGTCGAAAGCATCCTTTCGCGCTTATTGCAGGTATGTAACTATGATGTCAACGCCGCGCAACACGGTATCATCTATATCGACGAGATCGACAAAATTGCCCGTAAAGGAGATAACCCATCCATTACCCGTGATGTATCCGGTGAAGGAGTGCAACAAGCGATGCTGAAGTTGCTGGAAGGAACAGAAGTGCTCGTTCCGCCTCAGGGAGGCAGAAAACACCCGGAGCAAAAGATGGTGAAGGTGGATACCTCGAACATCTTGTTTATCTGCGGTGGCGCTTTTGAAGGAATCGACAAACAGATCGCTACCCGTTTGAATCAATCGAAGGTTGGTTTCAAGAAGGGACAGGATAAGTTAGTAGTTGACAAGGAAAATTTCCTGAAGCATATTTCTCCGCTCGATCTAAGAACATTCGGATTGATCCCTGAGCTTATCGGCCGTGTGCCGGTGCTGGTTCACCTCGATCCTTTAGATGCCGGTGCATTGCGCTCGATCTTGTTGGAGCCTAAGAATGCATTGCTGAAGCAATACAAGAAGATATTCAAAACCGATGGCATCGCGCTTTCATTTGACGACGATGCTATTGACTACATCGTCGAAAAAGCTCTTGAATATAAACTCGGCGCTCGCGGTCTTCGCTCTATTTGCGAAGCGATCATGACGGATGCTATGTTCGAATTACCTTCTGACAGCAGCGTGAAAGAGTTCGTTGTTACACGCGACTTTGTGGAAGAGAAGATTGACAAAGGCAACGTTAGCAAGCTGAAGGCAGCTTAAATTCCTTCTTTTATTTTTTGGAGATGCCATTGAAGTAGCTGGTGAATCGGCTGGCGATCGATGATGCCCAATTCGCAGCCGTATTTGGTGGCCACCCTTTTCAATGCATCCTTAAAGTGGAATGCAATGGAACCGACAAAGTGAACCGGATAGCTCTGATAATTTTCGTAGCATAGCACATGATGAACAAAAAAATCATCAAACCCATTCTCGGCTAATTGATTCATGAACTCCTGATCCGGACTATCGCTCATCACCCTTGCAAAGCTTGCCAGGTATACATTTGCATTCGGTTTTCTATAAACACTATCAAGAATGCTTTCCTTGCTCAATCCGTATTGCTCTCTTAAAATTTGTGACGTTGCTTCGGGTAGCTCATCGTAAAGAAACTTGGCAAGAAGTGCTTTTCCGAAATAAGCCCCTCCTCCTTCATCCCCTAACACATAACCCAAGGCAGGAACTCCCTGAAAAATTTCCTGACCATCATACACACAGGAATTGGAGCCGGTGCCCAGGATGCAGGCGATGCCTTTTCTTCCATCAAAAGTGGCAACCGCCGCAGCTTTCAAATCATGATTCACTTCTATCAATCCGGCCTTCGTAAAATATTTTTCCAGCGCATCACGCACAATCTTCTTCCGGTCTTCGCTCGAACAACTCGCACCATAGAAGAAAACCTCCGTGACATCATCTTTTAAATTGCCAAGGTCCGGATGCTTTGCTAATTCGGCATAGATATTTTCAGAGGAATGAAAAAGCGGATTCAGGCCAATAGTTTCATAGCCGCCATTATTTTCTGTCAGCCAATTTGTTTTCGTAGAGCCGCTTTCAGCGATAATAACCATGAGAGCTTAATTGAAATTTATTTGGGTGCGCGCTTCAATAAATAAAACGCCAAACCAGCGTAAATAAAATTAGGAATCCAAACACCCAGGATCGGTGGCAAGGAAGAATTGGTAGAAAAGGTGGTACTGAACTTCATCGTTACTTCATAAAGAGCACTCAATGCAATTCCAAGAACCAGGTGCCATCCAAGGCCCCCACGCACTTTTCTTGAAGCGACACTGACCCCGATCAAGGTCATTAAGTAAATACTGAAGGCGGACGATGTTCGCCGGTATTTCTCGATCTCGAAGTATTCAATGAAAGGCTGACCGCTTTTATAGAGATACTTGATGTATTCTTTCAATTGCGGCGTGGTCATCGTTTCCTTTTGATTCTCGGTGAATGAAAAATCAGCTGGTGTAAAGGCAAATGCTGTATCGATGAATTCCCCTTTCGTAATCTTATCGCCATACTCGTGCATTTCGCGGATGTAGTAATGCTCGATATGCCACTTCTTTGTTTCTTTTTTCCATTCCGCTCTTTCTGCACGGAACTTATAAACCAGTTTGCCTTCGCTGAATTTATCCAAACCAAATTTTGTTGCCGTGCCTTCCGTGGGCTTGTAGCCTTCCATATAAATAACCACCCCCGGCGCTACCATCCGGTGAAAGCTTATCCGGATCCAATCCGGTGGTTTGGAAACATATTGCTTTTCAAACGCCAATCGCTTTTCGTTGGAAATAGGAACGAAATAATTGTTGCCCAAGTAAAAGGCGACTGCAAGTATTGTGGCTCCGATAAAGTAGGGATATAGTAAGCGATAAAAGCTCGTTCCGCTATTCAGTATGGCAATGATCTCCGAGCGCTCGGCGAGCTGAGAAGTAAAAAATATGACCGCGACCAAAACAAAGAACGGCCCGATCATCGATGTGATCCACGGCAGGAAATAGATGATGTAATCAAAAACGATCGCCTTGACCGGCGCATGGTTATTGACAAAGGCATCGATCTTCTCCTGCATATCGATCACCACCGTGATGCCCAGCAGCAACGCCATGATAAACAGGAACGTGCCCAGGAATTTTTTGAGAATATACCAGTCGAGCTTCTTCATTACAATCGCTGCATCAACTTGACCAGCATTTCCTTTTTCCAGTTCACAAACGTTCCATCAATGATTTTCTTTCGCGCTTCGCGAACCAGCCACAGGTAAAGACTGAGATTATTCACCGATGAAATCTGCGCACCAAGGATTTCACCGGTATGCACCAGGTGACGAAGAAACGCCTTGGTATGCGTGCGCATCATTTCGCATTCGCTGAATTCATCGATCGGCGAAAAGTCATCTTTCCACTTTTCGTTTTTGATATTGATGATGCCTTGCGTCGTAAATATCATTCCGTTGCGCGCGTTGCGGGTGGGCATCACGCAATCAAACATATCTACACCCAGTGCAATGCCTTCCAGAATATTTGCCGGAGTTCCCACACCCATTAAATAGCGGGGCTTGTTTTGCGGAAGGATAGAGCAGACCAGCTCCGTCATTTCGTACATTTCATCATCCGGTTCACCAACAGATAAGCCGCCGATGGCATTGCCTTCCATATCCATCGATGAAATAAACTCTGCTGATTCTTTACGTAAATCGCGATAAACACTTCCCTGAACAATGGGAAACAAAGTCTGACTATATCCGTAAGCGCATTCTGTTTCGCGGAATCGCTTAATGCATCTTTCGAGCCAGCGATGCGTCATGTGCATCGACTTTTTAGCATATGCCATTTCGCATGGATACGGCGTGCATTCATCAAAGGCCATGATGATATCAGCACCGATCTTTCGTTGAATATCCATCACCCCTTCCGGCGTGAAAAAATGTTTCGAGCCATCAATATGGCTTCTGAACTCCACTCCTTCCTCCTTTATCTTTCGGATCTGTGCCAGCGAATGCACCTGGTAGCCGCCGCTATCCGTCAGGATGGGTCGGTCCCATCCATTAAAGCGGTGCAGGCCTCCGGCTTTTTCCAGCACATCTGTTCCGGGACGCAAATAAAGATGATAGGTGTTTCCAAGAATAATCTGTGCGCCGATAAAATTCTTCAACTCATAAATCTGGACGGCCTTCACGGCACCCAAGGTGCCCACAGGCATAAAAATCGGGGTTTCGATATCACCGTGATCGGTGGAAACGATTCCGGCGCGGGCCCTGGTCTGTTGATCTTCTGCTTCTAACCGGAATTTCATTCGGGGCGTGAAGATAAAAGGAAGTTTGAGCGGGCATTAAAACCATTTTCACCCGAAATATTCCTTTAACCTCAAAACTGAACGTCGGAGAACCGGAAAAGAAGACAGTACAGCCTCAGCGTATGACAGTACTTTGCGAAAGTATGACCGTACTGACGCCCCGAATGACAGTACTGCCGTCCGGTATGACATTACAGTGAGCCCGTATGACATTCCTGAGCCAGCGTATGACAGTACTATTGGATTGTATGACAGTAATTTTCGCCAGGAAGACAGTACGGTGTGCCGGTATGACGTTCCAGCGTCGCCGTATGACAGTATTATTGGAAAGTAAGACAGTACTATGGAAAAAGAAGACAGTAAAATTCAAAAGTATGACGGGAAAATTGAATTTTCCCGACCTCCATTTTGGTTGAAAAGTCTTAAAACGGTCAACTATGGATGCTTTTTTGACGAAAAATGGTCAAAAGCGCTTATTTCAGCAAAGTGACGGCGCCTTTGCGTAGTCTTTCGGTATGACCATCGAGGAAGGAAAGTTGGAGTTGCCAAACTAGCACCTGCGGCGTGAGTGATTCGCCGCGGAAAGTGCCATTCCATTGAAAGTGGTGGTCGCTGGATTGAAACACCTTTTCCCCCCAGCGATTGAAGACCTGGATATCGAGGTCATGAATGCCACTGACATTACCAAACATTTCAAAAAAATCATTCACCCCATCCCAATTCGGAGTGAAGACATTGGGCAGGAAAATATCATAACCGGGAATGACATTAATGGTCAATTCACTCTTTGCAGGGCAACCCGCTTCATTCACGACGGTGATTTCATAGGTCGTTGTGGCTTCAGGCGCTGCATCAGGTGAAGCGCAGTCGTCACAACTTAAAGTTTCGGAGGGCGACCATTTCTGGCTAACGAAAGTTCCCGCGCTTCCGCTTACGGAAAAGCCGAGCGTAATTGTTTTGCCGGATTCGATTGTTGAAACAGCAGGCGATGCATCGATGGTATACTGATATTGATATTGCAAAACGAACGCTGCAACTACCGAACATTGGTTCGCATCCATAACGGAAACCGAATATGAACCCGGTAATAAAAGCTGATTATCCGGAGAACCGGTGCCGTTGGACCAGCGATAGAGATATGGTGGCGTGCCACCATTCGCGGTCATCACAATACTTCCATCCCCCTGATTTTCAACACACGTCGGTTGAAGTATTGCGGAAGTATAGCTAAGCATTGACGGTTCTGTGACAACAACCGGTGAAGTGGTGGTACATTGGTTCGCATCATAAGCCGTGACCAAATAATTTCCAGCGCTCAACTGACTTCTGTCTTTTGAAGAAGGGCCATCATTCCAATGATAGGTGTAAGGAGAAGTACCACCGGAGGTTGTAAGAATCACCGAACCATCATGACCACCATGGCATGCGACCGCATTGGTTATTGCTGAAATCAAAATTGCGGAAGGCTCGGTTATAGTGACGACTTCATCCATGGAACATGAATGACTATCGGTTATCGTCACGGAATAATTGCCACTGGTTAACTGCCGGCGGTCTTCAGAGGTAACACCATCACTCCATAAATAGGTATAACCGGTTACACCACCGGTAACGGTAATATCCACATAGCCTTCATGACCACCATTACAACTAACATTAGTGTGGCTTTCTGTTGCTGAAAGCAATTCCGGCTCCGAAACAACATCCGCAATCGAGACACTGCAACCTACAGCATCCGTTAACGTTACGGAATAATTACCGGCTGGAACATTAGCGATATCTTCTGTCGTGGCGGATTGATTCCAGGTATAAGCATAAGGCGACATGCCTCCGCTCACCGTCACATCGACAGCACCGGTATTGCCCCCGTGACATAATACATTAACCACGGAAGAATTGGCCGTTACCGGCACAATTTGAATAATAGCAGCAGATGCGCTGGCGGTGCAACCATTGTTGACATCAGTGGCTGTAACGGTATAATTACCTGCAGTGCTTACCGTATGAGCAGAAGTATTGATTCCACCGCCCCAATCATAGGTAACATTGCTGCCGGACAATGCCTGCAATGTTACCTGGGTCATGAGGCAGGTAAGAGAATCCGGAGGTAAAATAGATACATCGGGTGCCACAATATTTTGCGTCACAGCCATGGAAGCATAAGCGGTACAGCCATTAACCGGGTCAGTAACGGTAACTGTATAGTTTCCGGGCAACGATACGGTATTAGTATTGGTTATGACACCTCCTCCCCAATCATAATGAGCACCGGTGACAGGTGAGGATGCATTCAGGATGACTGAAGTGACAGAGCATGTTAAAGGAACAAGGTTGGCAATGGTCACCGGCGGTGAAACAATATTCTGGAGCACCGTCGAGGAAGTATTATTGCTGCAACCGTTCATCACATCGGTTGCCGTGACGCTGTACGAACCCGGTACTGATACAATTAATTCTGAACCGGTCGCACCACCACTCCAAATAAAATTCACATTGCTGCCGGAGGAAGCGATGAGCGTATCATTCAGAACAGAGCAGGTAAGCACTTTGGGAATCGAAATAGCAACGTTCGGAACAATGATATTCTGTATCACGGCTACCGAAGTACTCGCCATACATCCATTGGCAGGGTCAGTGACCGTCACCGAATAATTTCCCGGAGCTGATACAGTTTTTGTGTTACCTGTTCCACCACCGCTCCATGCATATGTAACCGAAGAAGTAATTGATGTAGCTGTCAACAGAATGTCTGTAACCACGCAGGTCAATGTTGCAGGTGGGGCGATACTAATATCCGGTAAGGGCACGCTTTGAATCACATTGACAGAAGCGGTGGATGCACAGCTATTCACAGGGTCTGTTGTGGTGACGGAATAATTGCCGGGTGCTGAAACTGTTTGAGTCGATGAAGTGCTGCCCGCACTCCAAGTGTAATTAGCGCCTGAGGCAGACGAAGATGCCGTGAGAATAACTGCAGTAACTGCGCAGGTGAGTGTTTGTGGCGGGGTAATGCTTGCACCCGGTAAAACAATGTTCTGGCTCACATCCACGTCAGCGGTTGAGGTACAGCCATTCACCGGATCAGTAACAGTGACTGAGTAATTGCCTGGTGAGGAGACAGTTTTCAGCGGAAGAGCTTCACCACCACTCCACAGGTAGCTTACATTTTGCGGGGTGGAGGAAGCATTCAAAGATACACTCAATGTGCTGCATGTCAGAATAGGAGGCGGCGAGATACTGATATTCGGATTGACAATATTTTGGACAACGTTCGCCGAAGTCATTGCAGTACATCCGTTTGCCGGGTCTGTCGCTGTCACAGCATAATTACCTGAAGCCGCAATTGTTCTTGATGATGTGATATTTCCTCCTCCCCAATTATAATTCACCGATGGAGTAGTGGAAGAGGCATTTAAAGTAATGCTGCTCGTTGCGCAGGTTAGCGTTGCCGGTGGGGCAATGCTGATATTGGGAGCAACCAGATTTTGCAACACATTTACGGAAGTACTTGCCTTGCATCCATTCGCCGGATCCGTAACGGTGACAGAATAATTCCCTGGCAATGAAACAGACTTGGTGGTACCCGTCCCTCCGCCGCCCCAGCTAAACGTGACAGCAGGTGTATTGGATGAAGCGGTGAGCGTTACATTTAATACGGTACATGTGAGGGTTGCCGGCGTTGCGATACTTATATCAGGTAATGGAACGCTTTGAATGACGTTAACCGACGAAGCAGCCGTGCAGCCATTCAACGGATCCGTTGCGGAAACCGAATAATTTCCCGGTGATGAAACGGATTGCGTCGCGGCCGAGCTGCCTGCACTCCAAACAAAAGTAGCACCGGTGGCCGGAGATGATGCGGTGAGTAAAACACTGGTGACCGAACAGGTCAAGGTACCCGGTGTGGCAATACTCAGGCCCGGTGATGTAACATTTTCTGAAACGGTAACGCTTGCATTCGCCGTGCAGCCATTTACCGGATCGGTCGCCGTAACGGAAAAGTTACCGGTATTATTAACCGTGATACCTGCAGTAGTAAATCCGTTACTCCAGTTATATGATACAGAAGGAGTTATTGAACGGGCCGTTAAAGTAATATTGGTGACAGTACAAGTCAGCTTGGCCGGAGTTGCGATACTGATGTCTGGATTGGCAATGTTCTGAGCCACGGTAGCGGAAGCAGTGGAGGTACATCCATTCAACGGTTCGGTAGCAGTTATTGAATAGATACCGGGAGTTGATATTGTTTTAGAAGATGAAGTTCCACCACCGCTCCAATTGTAGCTAACTCCGGATGTAGAATTGGCTATGAGAGGAACACTTAAAGTGGAACAGGTTAACATGGATGGCGGTGAAATGCTTACGCCGGGTGGCAGAATGTTTTGGCTGACATTTACCGAGACAGTTGAACTGCAACCATTCGCTGGATTGGTTACCGTTAGCGAACACGCTCCCGGAGAAGAAACGGATTGGCTTGCAGAAGTACTTCCTGCACTCCAATTATAGGCCACACCAGAAGTAGGTGAAGATGCTGCAAGAGTTACTGATGTAGCGGCGCAGGTTAAAATCGCTGGAGGAGCGATGCTTGCCCCGGGCGCTACAACATTCTGACTCACCGCTGCTGAAGCACTGGCGGTACAACCATTAGCGGGATTAGTGACCGTCACAGAATAATAGCCGGGAGTATTGATGATTGCTGTCGCTGTGCTTCCGCCATTGCTCCAGATGTAAGTAACACCAGTTGTTGATGACGATGCAATCAAAGACACATTCAAAACGCTGCAAGTCAGCGCCGACGGCGTTGTAATGCTCACGTTCGGACTTAAGTTATTTTGTAGAACATTGACCGAGGCAGCAGCCGTGCAGGCATTTACCGGATCAGTTGCCGTCACAAAATAATTGCCGGGCGATGAAACTGTTTTCGATGCACCGGTTCCTCCGCCGCTCCAACTGTAGGTAGTTCCAGCTATAGATGAAGATGCAGTCAGGGTAAGAGAGGAAATCACGCAGCTTAGTGTAGCGGGAGGAGCAATGCTGATACTCGGTGCAACAATATTTTGCAAGACATTAACCGTAGCGCTGGCCATACAGCCATTTGCCGGATCAGTTATGGTGATAGAATAATTACCGGGTGCTGTTACGGTCTTCGTTGGAGTGGTGCCGCCGCCACTCCACAGGAATGTAACGGAAGGAGTGGTGGAAGAGGCTGTAAGGGTTGTACTGGTTATTGCACATGTCAATGTCTGTGGTGGTGCAATACTGATATTGGGAAGTGGAACGCTTTGCGTTACGCTTACCGAAGCACTTGAAGTACAACCATTTCCCGGATCGGTGATGGTGACAGAATAGCTACCTGGTGAACTGACATTTTTGTTGGAAGAAACACCACCACCGCTCCAATTGTAATTAACCCCCGATGTGGGCGATGAAGCGGAAAGAATAACACTGCTTGTGGCGCAGGTTAAAGTAGCCGGACTCGCGATGCTCGCTCCAGGTGTACTGACATTTTGATTCACGCTCACGGAAGCGCTGGCCATACATCCATTTGCCGGATCGGTTACGGTGACTGAATAACTTCCCGGGGAGGAAACTGTTTTAGAGGATGTAATACCTCCACCGCTCCAAATAAAATTGACTCCGGAAATTGAAGATGAGGCGTTAAGAGTAACACTCAGGGTGGTACATGTCAAAGCAGCAGGGACTGCAATAGTGACATTTGGATTTGAAATGTTCTGGATAACATTTACGGAAGCTGTTGACGTACAGCCATTTACGGGATTAGTGACGGTCACCGAATGTGTACCGGAAGTAGAAACGGTTTTTGTTGTACCCGTTCCGCCTCCGCTCCAGCTATATGTTACTCCGGATGTTGGTGAGGAGGCACTGAGCGTAACATTATTGTTGGTGCAGGTCAAAACACCAGTAGCTGGTACTGAAACATTTGCTCCAGGCGAAACAATATTTTGAGTGACCGTAGCTGATGCGGTTGATGTACATCCGTTCGCAGTTTCGGTGATCGTAACAAAATAATTTCCCGGTGAAGTGACATTTTTTGTTGCGGTGCTGCCACCACCACTCCAATTATAGGTGACCCCGCTCGCGGATGAGGATGAAGTAAGCGTCATGGTCGTAAGGGCGCAGGTTAACACCACCGGTGGAGCAATGCTCGCCCCCGGCGGAATAATATTTTGGACAACAGTTCTCGCGTTGGTTGATGTACACCCATTGGAAGGGTTAGTCGCAGTGATAGAATATAGCCCGGGAGAAGAAATCGTTTTTGTGGAGCCAGTGCCGCCTCCACTCCAACTGTAGTTTACTCCCGAGGTTCCAGAGGAAGCATTTAAAATAACGCTCACTACCGAACATGTCAATGCCGCGGGTGTGCTAATAGCCACACCGGGCGAAATCGTATCCTGTAACACTGAAGTAGCCAGGCTGTCCTGACACCCGTTTGTTGGATTGGTAACGATTACCATATAATTTCCGGCTGCTGAAACGGCGAAAGTGGTACCAAAGGAAATACTATCCCATTCAAATGTAGCACCCGGTGTAGTTGACGACGCGGTTAAGGTTACCGAAGTATTGGAACAGGTTAATGGGACATGCGGAAGTATTGTTATGTCAGGTAAAGTGATGTTTTGCGTAACCGTTCGGGAAGTCGAAGCGGTACATCCATTGAAAGGATCTGTTACCGTTACATAATAAGTACCAGGAGAACTGACCGTATTGCTTGAGCTGCTGAATCCATTCCCCCAATAATAGGTGGCAGCAGGAGTGGAAGATGTGGCCGTTAAAGTGACACCGGTAATAGTACAAGTCAAAATACCCGGTGTCGCTACGGCGACATTCGGAACAGCAATATTTTGCGCAACCGCAACCGATGTCGTGTTGATACAGCCGTTTACCGGGTTAGTAACGGTGACCGTATAAGTTCCCGGGGATGTCACATTTTTAATTGTTGATGTTCCACCACCGCTCCAGCTATAGATAACACCGGCCGTGGAAGATGAGGCCATGAGATTTTGATCGGTGGTGATACAATTCAGAGTTACCGGTGTAGAAATACTGACATTCGGAACAGCAACATTCTGTACCACCGTGACGGAAGTAGTAGCGATACATCCGTTTGACGGATCCGTTACCGTCACCACGTAAGCACCCGGTGAATTAATGTTTTTGGTAGTCGAGGTGCCTCCTCCGCTCCAGTTAAATGTAGCACCAGGCGTGGTAGAAGATGCGGTGAGTATTTGGCTGGTTACAAGACATGTTAGAGTGACCGGCGGCGAAATGCTAACATTTGGGAGCGGTACGCTCTGGTTAACGATTACTGATGCACTGCCCGTACAACTTGTCGCAGGGTCAGTAACGGTAACAACATATGTGCCCGGACCAGTAGCGCTGGTAAAAGAGCTTGCGCCTCCGTTGCTCCAGTGATACAGTGCACCTACCGTAGCAGAAGAAGCACTTAATGAAACACTGGAAATTACGCATGTGAGAGAGGCTGGCGGAGCAATGGTGACATTTGGTGGCGTTCCCGGAACCACGAAGAACGAAGCCGTATCGATACAACCGGCATATCTGGTCACAGTTACCCGATAGGTCCCTATGGCGCTGACAGATATAGAAGTGGTCGTTGCACCGGTGCTCCATGCGTACGAATTTCCTCCTGTGGCAGTCAATGAAATGACATTTCCAGAACAAACAGAAGTGGGACCAACTATTGCGGCAGATGGTTCATCAAAAGATAGAAAAGCCAAGCTCACGGTAGTGGATTGACCGGCTGCTCCTTTCGTAGCCCCATTAGGAGTGAATTCAGTAACCGAACCTGAGGTGCTAATGCCATTTGCTCCGGCATTTACCGTTCTTGTCGGCAAGCCGCCAGCAATGGCAATAACACCGCCACCGCCACCACCGCCGGGTCCTTCGCTTTCAAAGCTACCGATAATCTGGTCACCACCCTTTCCACCATTAGCATTCAGACTGACAGAGTTGGCAACAGCGGCCTTGATGATAATGCTTCCCCCGCCGCCACCTCCACCGGGGGCATCCCCGCTTCCGGTAGTGATAGAATTGCTCGCGGTTTGTCCATTAGCGGTAATAGAGCCAGAACCGGAAATAGAAGCGGCAACAAGGTAAACGATTCCGCCCCCATTTGCACCGGATGTAGGCACGTTATTATTTCCGTCTCCCGCTCCGCCACCGCCTCCCAAAAATATCCTGCTATCGGGAAGAACGGTCAATGGTCTTCCTCCCAGACCGCCTACGCTTCTTCTATCGTCCCCACGCCAGGTGTTGCCACCACCTCCGGGAGGGTCGATCGCTGCATCACGGTCTCTTTGTGCATACGTATAACCTCCTCTCCCACCCCCGGATGAAACATTTGCCGCAAATCCGGCAGCCTCTAAGTTCCATGCCGAAGTCCAGGGAGCGCCACCCGAAACATCCGGATTACCATTTCCATTCCACCCAGCTCCATTATCACCGTTAGCGCCACCACCACCGCCGGAATTGTGGGCATTACCACCGCCACCCCCATTTGCTGCCGCCCCACGGCAATATCTTCCTCCGGCCGCATCATAATCGGTCCGATAGCCATAAATACCCTCCCCTTTTTCTGCACCGGAACCGGAATCCACGGCCACATAACTTGTAATTCCCATGTTTCCATCATTATCCGTCTTCCCTCCCCGGAAGCCTAAGCCGCTCACATCTATCATACCATTCAGGTTAATTATCCCCGTAGCCTGAGCCGCCACAATTCCGCCGGTTGCGCCATTCCATGTCGGAGCAACAACGGAAGCTCCGGCATTGATGGTCAAAGTCGTATATAGCGGAACCCGAACTACCTGAATGCGATTTCTTCCTCCCACTGTAAATGTATTCGCGAGAGGCGCCTGAAGCGTAATGGTAGAAGCGCCGGTCACGCCGCATACGTAAGCAAATTCGTAAAGTCCTGCGCTGTTATATCCTGTAATCGTTCCATAAGCCGGGGCATTGGATGTGTTCATATCGGCTCCCTGCATCCCAATGATAAGGAGCAAATCACCGGCAGCTAAGGCAGTTCCGTTATTCAGATTAGCAACCGTGGCAGAAATAGTTACCGCCCCGGTACTTGCCGTTGACAATAGGGCTGTATAGGCATTAATAACCGTGCCGGACGAAGCGATAGTTTTACTCCCATCCTTGCCCGGTTGGGCCGAAGCGAATAGTGTCACTAGCACAAAGAATAAAAGAGTAAAGCTTTTACTGATCATTTGGGGTATTACAAAAATCCAGATGCCGTGTCCTTAGCAACAGCAATATAACCGCTATTGAAAGAAAATTCAAGGGGGCACGCCTATATTATTTTAAGTGGGAACTTATTACCAGCATTGGTCGTCCCTTTAGGTTAAATAATCATTAAATCCATGCCCTCCATTATCCAGCAACTTGATTCTCCTATTTTTGGCTGCCTACAAGCCGTCACGTAGCAAAGCCTTATGCCAAAAAACGGAAAATTCATTAACCGCGAGATCAGCTGGCTCTCTTTCAATGGCCGGGTATTGCAGGAAGCTGCCGACACCACAGTGCCGCTTATCGAGCGCCTTCGTTTTCTTGGAATCTTTTCCAATAACCAGGATGAATTTTTTCGCGTGCGCATTGCCACGCTGAAGAGATTATTAGTGTTGGGAAAAAAGGCAAAAGAAACGCTTCACTTCAAGCCAAAGAAAATCCTTCAGGAAGTTCATCGTATCGTGCTGCGTCAATCAAAACAGTTTGAAGCGATATACGCCGATATCCAGAAAGAGCTGATTCAGCACCGCATTTTCATCATCAACGAAAAGCAGTTGACAAAAGGACAAAGTGATTTTGTCAAGAATTATTTCAACGAGCATGTTCGTCCGGCGCTGGTGCCGATCATGATCAACCAGGTGAAGCTATTCCCATATCTGAAGGACAAAAGCATATACCTCGCTGTTCGCCTATCAGTAAAAGCCAAGCCAAGAGAAAAGCAATACTCCATCATCGAGATTCCTACGGATGTGGTAGACCGCTTTCTGCTCCTCCCCTCTTCGAATGAAAATCAATACGTCATTCTGCTTGATGATATCATCCGGCACAACCTGCCTGATGTGTTTTCTTTTTTCCCCTATGACAACGTTGAAGCCTATACCATCAAGCTAACCCGTGATGCAGAGCTTGATCTTGATAACGATATCTCGCAGAGCTTTCTCGATAAAATATCAAAGAGCGTAAAGGCGCGGCAAAAAGGCAATCCGGTGCGTTTTGTTTACGATGCAGCGATGCCTAAGGATCTTCGCGATTATATCCAGGTAAAAATGAAGCTGGGCAAGCTTGATAATCTGATCCCCGGCGGCCGCTACCACAACTTCAAAGACTTCATGCGCTTTCCGGCAATCGGCGGCAAGCATATGATGTATGAAAAGCTGAAGTCGCTGCCGCACAAGCTTCTTCAATCCAATCAAAGCTTCTTTGAAGTGTTGCGAAAGCAGGATGTGATGCTGCATTATCCTTATCAGAACTTTGCTCACTTCATCGATCTGCTTCGCGAAGCCGCTATCGATCCAAATGTGAAAACCATTAAAATAACTCTATACCGGTTGGCGCGGAAGTCGATGATCATCAATGCACTGATCAATGCGGCGCAAAACGGCAAGCAGGTGGTGGCCGTTTTGGAACTTCAAGCCAGGTTTGATGAAGAAGCAAATATCAGCTGGGCGAAACATTTGCAGGAGCAGGGAATACAGGTGATTTATGGTGTGCCCGGTTTAAAGGTTCATTCTAAGCTTTGTTTGATCACACGCACCGAAAACGGCAAGCAAAAACATTATACCAACGTTACCACCGGAAACTATAATGAAATATCGTCGCAGGTTTATTGCGATGATTCGCTTCTTACTTCCGACACCCGAATCACCAAGGAAGTAGAGAAGATCTTTGAATTCTTTGAGAAGAACTACAAGGTTCACAACTTCAAACACCTGATCCTTTCGCCGCAATCCACTCGTCGTCGCTTCATCAAATTGATTGAAAATGAAATAGCCTTTGCGCGCAAGGGTGTGAAGGCGGAAATATTTTTGAAGCTGAACAGCCTGGTGGATGAAGAAATAATTCAGTCGTTGTACGATGCATCAAAAGCCGGTGTCAGGATAAGACTGGTGGTGCGCGGAACGCTTGCGCTGATTCCGGGGAAGGAAGGATTCAGTGAAAACATTGAAGCAGTCAGCATTGTAGATAAGCTGCTGGAACATTCGCGTGTGTTTATTTTCCGCAATGGTGGCAATGACCTGTACTTCATTTCATCTGCCGACTGGATGGTTCGTAATCTCGACACGCGTATCGAAGTGAGTTGCCCGATTTACGACAAGAAAATTCAAAAAGAGCTAAGCGACATACTCGAATTACAATGGGCCGATAATGTAAAAGCAAGGCTCCTTGACGAAGAACAGCAGAACGTTTATCGCAAAACATCTTCCACGAAGAAGGTTCGTGCGCAGGAAGCGATTTATAGCTACCTGAAGTAGTTGCCGGTTGTCGGTTGCCAGTTGCCTGTAATTGCAGTTTGCTGACAACGACAACTCACAACAGACAACAGAGCGTTGAAAACTCCTCTTTAGGTTTCGTCCTCGCTGAACTACCTTGGCCGAAATTTCAGCGAGTTGGAGATTAAGAGATTTGCGGCGATAGACATTGGTTCCAACTCGGTCCGTCTATTGATTTCCAACATCCTGCAAAATGGCGAAGGCCCTTTCTTTAAGAAAAGCTCGCTGATACGCGTACCGGTGCGTCTTGGCGGCAATGCTTTCACCGATCATAAAATTCCTGAGGTTTCTATTCAACATCTGGAAGAAACGATGATGGCCTTTAAATATCTGATGAAGGCAAATGAAGTGATCCATTATAAAGGCTGTGCGACTTCGGCGATGCGCGAAGTATCAAACGGTGCGGAGATTGTAAAGCGCATCAAGGATAAGGTCGGTATCGAGATCGAAATTATTTCGGGCAACGTCGAAGCCAATCTCATCTTCAACAGCCAAAATGCATCGCTTGGGAAGATGCAGAACAACTGTGTGTTTGTGGATGTAGGTGGTGGCAGTACCGAGATCACCATCTTTTCTAAAGGTAAGGCAGTGGCTGCGAAATCTTTTCCTATCGGCACCATTCGCATTTTGCAGCAACAGGTGCAGAAGGATGAGTGGAAGAAGATGAAGGAATGGGTGAAGAAAAAGACCGGTGACCTCAAGGATTTTGCGATGCTCGGCTCCGGTGGCAACATCAACCGGATATCGAAGCTGGCGGAACTGAAGCCCGGCAAACCTCTTTCGCTTGAAAAGCTAAATGCAATTGTCGAAGACCTGCGCGCTCATACATTTGATGAGCGCATCAAGCTATATGATCTGAATCCCGACCGCGCGGATGTCATCATTCCTGCCGGCGAAATATTCATCACCATCATGAAGTGGGTAGATGTCGATAAAATCGTCGTTCCTAAGATCGGTTTAAGTGATGGGATTGTTCGCGAGGTTTATAAGGAATATCTGGGGGGGAAGAAGACCCGGTTTTGATGATTATGTCATCTCGAACTTGTTTCGGGATCCTACATTAGATAAGACTGAGATGCCGAAACGAGTTCGGTATGACAGCTCCTACTACTGCTTCATCACCGTCACCGTCAACACTCCCTGAATCTGCGGAGCGCTGCCGCTGGAAACATTGGCTGTTGAGCCGCCGACGTAAACGGCTTTTACCTCGAAGGTATGTGAAGCGGCGCTTAGCGAATATGTTTTTCCGAAAGACCAGTTGGTAATGGTCTGCGCCAAACCAGCAGTGTTCAAAACAACTATTCGCCGCTGACCAGCCGAAGATACAACCACCCCATCCACAAATATTCCCAGATCCACAGTAGAAAAACCGGTGCCGCTGGCAGAAGTAGTCTGCACGCCGCCATCGGTGTGAACATAAACCAGCGCGTTTGCAGGAATGGTGATGGTTTGCGTCATCCCTGGAATTAAAGTGTAAGTCACGATTGAACTTGTGACGGCTAGTTGCGCTGTTGAATAGACTTCATAAACATTCTGACCGGCAGTGCCGCTTGCTCCCGTTGCACCGGTCGGGCCCGTCGTTCCGATACCGGTAGGTCCGGTTTTGCCGGTAATTCCGGTAACACCCTGTATGCCCGCCGCCCCCGTAAACCCTGGCAGCCCTGTTGGACCCGTTGCTCCCGTCATTCCGGTCGGACCACCTGCTCCACTTCCGGAACCCGAAGGACCGGTTGGGCCTGTCGGGCCGGTAGCACCAGCCCCCGATCCGGCTTTCCCAGCATAAAGTGCATAGGGCACGCTGAGCAATTCTGAACTCCCCATAGTGGTGAAGGTATTTCCACCGGTTGGATCGATTGACACAACCAACCATTTGGTTGGGCCGACGCTCCAATCAATTGATGAAAAATTATTAACGCCACCGTTCGCTCGTCCTACCTTAACCGTAAATAGACCGAAGGGGTTGGTCGTCACGGTATCCGATTCATTATAAAATATAGTGGAGCCGGCATCAGTAATACTAATCTTATACCGGATAAAATGATTCGCCAGGATATTACCCTGAGCATCACGCGCCACAGCCTGATAATTAAAAGCCTGAGGCGGCACTGGCTGACCATTGCTCTGAAGAGTAAATAAGAAACCGAAGGCGAAAGCGAGAGTAAGACCTTTAATCATATCCAAAGAATTTGTGACAAAGGTACAGGAATTTAGGGGCACGGAATAAACCGTCATCATGCCTGATAAAATAACTGCAGTTCTTCTTAATATAATCACCAGGCCTGCTAAACTCATACCAAACTGACCCAAGAAGGCGCCTATTTGTCCTCAGTTCATGCCAAACTGAGCCAAAAGAGCGGCTGTCATGACTCAGTTTGGCTTAAACTGAGTCATGATTGCGGCAAACTGAGTCATGACAGAACCGAACTGACCCATGAGAGCATTGAACCGGCCCATGTTTGTGATGAACTGGGTTATTATCGTCATCAACTTAGTCATGATAGTAACGAACTGCCCCAAAGCAGTGGCTGACTGACCCATGATGGTGATGAACTGGCTCATGCCTGAAACATTTTTATGACGGCCGCGTATAAAATTTTATCAGTCAAAATAAATTTAGGCTATGAGAAAAACGTACATATATCAACCGGGTCAGCTTTCGCGTAAAGAAGCAAAAAGAAAAGGCCTTAAGGTCGTGAAGACCGGTAAAATAGGGGGAATGATGATCCTTTATATTGTTAAGCTGGGGTTTACCGATTTGCCGATCGATAAAAAAATCTCCACGGCAAAAAAGGTGACCGGCAAGATGGCGGGAAATCCGAATTTTCCTTCACCCACCGTTCCGCTGATTACCGTCAACGCGGCTATCGATGCACTGGTACAGGCACAGAAGGCTATACCGGGAGGGCCGAAAGCGACCTCTCTGCGCAATACGCGGGTGAAAGAATTAGAATATCTCATGCGACAACTTCAGGCTTATGTAGAAAATGTGGCGAAAGGTGATCCGAACATTGTTCTGAGCAGCGGCATGGATGTTCGTGATCCGAAGCTGCCATTGGGAATTTTGGCTGCACCGGATTGGGTGAATGCTAAAAACGCTGCGGAAGTTGGACATGTATGGTTGCGCTGGAAAACGGTGAAAAAGAGATTGTATTACCATGTAGAATGGAGCACCGATCCGAATTTGCCTGGTGAATGGCCGAATAGTACGGTTGTATCAAAATCGAAAGCGCTTATATCGGGTCTCACTCCCGGCGAGAGATATTATTTCCGCATCGCCACTTGCAGCTCGAAAGGTTTTTTTGGGTATTCAAAGGTGGTAACGCTCAGAGTTAATCTCCACTAAGAATTCTCCATAAAAAAACCGCCCGGCCTTGCAGCGCGAGCGGTTTTCCGAACAGAATAAGTTGATTATTGCTTGATTTCCTTAACGGTCATTCTGCCCTGGAAGGCAGGAAGAGCGTTTGGAGCGGTGCTGTAGAATTGACGGAAGTCAACATCTATATCTGCATCAGGCTTAATCATAAAGACGATCGTCTGAGTTGTGTAGTTCACAACCTTGGAAGCGCCTCCGTTTGGATTGCCCCAATATACTTCCAGACCCAGCCATTGACTGTTTGTTACATCATAAAAGCGGAAGCCATGAGTTTCGTTTTCGGAAAAATTATAAGCATGCATTTGGGCTGATACTTCATACATTTTACCTGCGGTGAGATGCAATTGGCCATCGCCGTTCACTGTGATGCCTTTTGAGTAAGTTCCTGATGGCGACATATAGTCCATTGGCACGTTGGTATATGCTCCATTGCTGGCGGTGAGGTAGAGATAGGCAAAATCTGGCGTGGCGGGCGTTTGCCATGAAGCGAGACCATCAGCATCGCTGGTCAACACTTTGCCATCGCCGGGATTACCGCCGTGGATCTTTATTTTTCCGTCGACATCAAATTTTGCAGCAGGTGTTGCGATTCCGATACCCATATTTCCCGAAGCATCAACGACCACCACTGTGCTGATGTCGCCATAATCACGCAAGCGAAGAATATCCTTTCCTGATTTACCGTCAACGGTTAATGCCACATCTTCATCATGACCGTGGTTGTCTCCACTTGCATCGAACAACGAACCGGTGTTACTATATACAACTAAGCCTCCGCCGGCAATAGTCACTTTGGAGCTTCCGTAATTAGAGGAAGTGCCTATGCCTACATCGCCGCTGTTGTTGTTATGAATGTTTCCATCGCCATCATCGCTCCAGAAACCGCCTCCACCACCTGCCGCCGGCTGCCACTTGGCTATTCCGTCTATATCTCGGGTAAGTACATAACCGTCTTGTGCTGAGCTGCCATCGTCGTATGTGAAGCTGCCCTGCACAGCGAGCCTTCCCTGTACAGCAAGCTGACCTGCATTGGTGTTGACATCAGGATCGTTTCCGTTAGCACCGGCGATACGCAGACCTGCATCTCCGTTGAATGTAATGAAGCCATCCTGGAAGTCATGGAAGCCACCGTCATCCGAGATGGCAATACCGCCACCGTCGTGATTGTCGCCATTGGCAATCATATTTGGTGCGCCTCCAAATTGGGTGAAAAGCGTATCATTTACTCTCAATCCACGGAAGATACCAACTCCATCAACGTCGAGTTTAGCACCCGGTGCCGCGGTTCCGATACCTACATTACCTTCACCATCTACGACGAAGTGTAACGTTCCATTGGCATCTCTTAAGCGTAAAATGTCTTTACCGGATTTTCCATCAACCGTTAAAGCTACATCTTCATCATAACCATGAAAACCGCCGCTTGCGTCAAGTAAGCTTCCGGTTCCGCCCCAAACGACAATACCATTTCCGGAAACAGTGAGCTTCGAGCTGGCATAGTTTGAAGTGGTGCCAATGCCCACGTTTCCGTTATTAGAAATGTGTCCGCTTCCATCATCCGTCCAGAGGCCATTATTTCCTCCACCTGTAGAACCTCCTCCTATCTGCGAAATCATAATCCGCGAACCGGGGAAACTGGCCTGTGCATTAATATTCAATTCATCACAGTTATGCCATACATACACTCCGAAGTGATCTCCCGGCTGTAGCACCATGTTCGAAGTGATATTTGTCGATGCTGCATCATAGACCGAGGCATTCACATTCGAGTAAGCATAGCGCATGGAGTCATTTTTGGTGATGTAGGTTGCCAGGGCGCAGTTTGCGGATTGATCCCATGTGAGGTAAGCGGCGATGTTGACAACGAGCACATTACCCGAAGTATTCGTAAACATGCCCTCATTATAGCTGAGGCCCATGGTGCCGTTTGTATTAGCGATATCCGGATGCTGCCAGTCCACGATTGCTCCATCCATGTTGCTGACAGCTTGCACCTCATCATTGTAGAAGCTAACGGTAGCTGATTCGGCAGCGCCACCGGTTGGTGTTTCCCAGGTTGCTAAACCATCTGCATCGCTGGTAAGCACTTTACCTGCACCGGGACTTCCTCCGCGGACTGTTATCTGGCCATCCACATCCAGTTTGGATTGGGGTGATACCCCGATACCCACATTGCCACCGCCATTTGCAATTTCAACATTTCCGCCGAAGTCATTATTAAGTTGAAGAACACCGGCTCCCTTACTTCTGATTTGCAAATCAAGGTCGGTGGGCGTGTTGTCACCTTCCGGATAAATAGATGGTCTTGCCGCCACGTTGAATTCGAGGTCGTTATTGCTTGATGGGTTGGAGATACGAATGGTACCTTCCACTTCGAGCTTTTGGGATGGTGTAGTTGTTCCGACTCCTACATTGCCACCATTGTTATAAATGTTGCTGTTATCTCTCACCCAATCGGTGCCGTTCCAGAAAGGAGTATTACCTGCGACATCGCCGGGAAGAAGGAAACCATCGGCGCCCGGAGCGCCATCAATACCAGGAGAACCATCCGAACCGTTAGCACCGTCAGCACCCGGATCGCCTTGAGCACCAGTAGGACCTTGAATACCATCTGCACCCGTTGGGCCCTGCGCACCGTCTGCACCGGTAGCACCTTGTGCGCCATCAGCACCCGTCGGGCCTTGCGCACCATCATTTCCATTTGCGCCAGTTGGACCTTGAAGTCCATCTACACCAGTTGCGCCTTGTGCACCGGTTGGGCCTTGAATACCATCAGCGCCTGTTGGTCCTTGCACACCATCTGCACCGGTCGGCCCTTGGACACCCGTCGCACCAACTGCACCTACAGGTCCCTGAGGACCTGCAGTACCTAAGCCAATATTTTCCCACCGGTTTACGGTATGACCCAGCACGTAGAAATTCAAATCGCGAAGAGCCGATATGGCGCCATCAACGTATAGCTCTCCATCGCTGTAGCTGTTTGCTGTGGTAGCGGAGCTAAAGACGGTATTATTATCGTTGGTCAGTTCGAAGTAATAAGTATGGCCTCCGGTTAGTTCTAAATTTGCGGAAGCAAAGTTAAATGTAGCGCTGTTTGTTGCACTTCCGTTAATGGTAACGTTATTGCTTGACGTGGCCAGCAAGCTACCATTTACTCCATCATATAATTTTAAAGTAAAAGCAGCTGTAGCTGAAAGATTGCGTACCTGGTCTACGTATATTTCATTTAAAAATTTATTTACCGATATGCTGAATGTTTCACCCAGAGTGGTACCGGTAGAATTGAAATTGGTAGGGCCGCTGATATGAACTTCATTTGTTGTAAGGCCTTCGATAAACATCTGCGGCATTTTGGTATCCGTGTTATAGATGAATCTTCCGCCGTATGGTGTGCCGAGATTAAACCTCTGCACATTGTCCATATGTTGCGGCACTGGTTTCCAGGCGCCCTGACCATCCGTGTTATCAGTCATGAACACATAGCCATCATTTTGCGTTCCGTCATTGATTGTCAGATCGCCATTCACCCTCGCATTGCCAGCAACATCTAATTTCGCTTGAGGGTCGTTGGTTCCAATTCCAACATTACCACCATTGTTATGAATATTGCTGCTGTTGGTGATCCATTGACTTCCATCCCAATAAGGAGTATTACCTGCAGCCTCACCAGCGGTTAATAATCCGTCCGCCCCCGTTGGGCCCTGAGCACCGGTTGCACCAACTGCACCATCAGTTCCATTTGCTCCGGTCGGACCTTGCATACCATCCGCACCGGTTGCACCAGTTACACCATCATCCCCTCTGGCTCCGATAGAACCTGTGGCACCAGTCGGGCCTTGCGGTCCTGACGGGCCCATCGCACCGTCATTGCCTGTCACACCCTGAGGGCCTACCAATCCATCTACACCCGGCAATCCTTGCGGACCAGTTGTTCCCTGGATACCCTGAACTCCCTGAGGTCCTACAATCTGGCCTACATCCGACCATGAAGAGCCACCCCATACATATAGGTGACCATTTGCGTTTACTATATATGAATCTCCGATGGTGTTGCCTGTAGAGGGCAAATCAATTTCATTATCTACTGAGCCGAGCAGTTGAACACCTACACCGGGTTCGCCCTGAATACCCTGGACACCCTGAGGGCCGTCATTGCCTGTTGGTCCTTGGGCACCATCCGTGCCTGGAATTCCCTGCAATCCCTGAATACCTTGCACACCAGTCGGACCTACAGCACCATCATTTCCTGCCGGGCCCTGAGCACCGGTAGGACCTGCCTGACCATCTGCACCGGGAAGACCCTGCGCGCCTGTTACACCAATAGGGCCCTGAATTCCATCTGCTCCTGTCGCACCTTGAGCGCCATCCAAACCGGGAACTCCCTGAAGACCGGTTGGCCCCTGCGCACCATCTGATCCCGGTATTCCTTGTAGACCTGTAGGGCCTTGAGCGCCGTCATTACCTTGAATACCTTGTAAACCAGTTGGACCCTGAACGCCATTAGCACCGGTAACTCCTTGCGGACCTGTAGAACCTTGTAATCCCGCAACTCCCTGCAAGCCCTGTGGCCCTGTCGCACCTTGTGTTCCTGGAATACCCTGAATTCCTTGTGCACCTGTCGGTCCCTGGGCTCCATTAGTTCCTGCCGTGCCCTGAGGACCAGTTACCCCGGGAACGCCCTGTGGGCCGGTAACGCCTTGAGTTCCCTGAGGTCCCATTAATCCTTGTAACCCTTGTGCTCCCTGCGGGCCTATGGGACCAGTAGGTCCTTGTGCACCAGTCACGCCAGCGGGGCCCTGATTACCCTGAGACCCCTGTAATCCTGCGGGACCCGTAACACCGGGTGCACCTGCTGCACCGGTTGAACCAGTCGAACCTGTTGCACCGCGAGGACCGGTTCCTCCGCCATTTCCTCCGTTGCCGGCGAACATTGCATATGGTACACTCAATAATTCAGATGTTCCCATGTCGTAGTAGTTCACTCCGCCCTGGGGATCAACCTGCACCTGAAGATATTTTGGTCCACTGCTCCAGTCAACCAGACTTAGATCACCAGTAGCGCCTATCTTTAAATTGATCAGACCAAATTGATTGGTTGGAGTGGTGACTGCCTCCTGATAAACAACAGGACCAGAAATAGAACCATCATGGATCTGAAAACGAATGGCTACAACAGTACCACTGGCTAACGGCTGTCCGTTAGCATCTCGAACTACCGCCTGGTAATTCATCTTTTGAGGGACCTGTGCGTACGTCATTACCGAGATAAAAAACGACAGCAACAAAAGGAGTTGAAATTTCTTCATGGGGCTTTTGAATAGTTATATAATGGGGACGAATAAAAAAGATAGCGGTACCGGTAGGAAGCAGACCTTCCAACAAACAAAATTGTAGTGTAGCCAAAGCACTACATTTAATTAATGTCGATGGAGGATTACCTTTGCGGCTTATCTCATTACGGAATCAATTATGAAAGAAATACTCAAACAATTAGGTATCAAGCAGATTAACCCCGGAACTTCCACTGGCATTAATTGGCTAAAGGGAAAAGGAGGAATTATAGATTCCAATTCTCCAGTTGACGGAAAGAAAATCGCGTCGGTAGCCACAACGAATGAGGCAGAATATCATGAAGTGGTCAAGACAGCTTCTGAGGCGTTTAAGATCTGGAGAAACATTCCTGCCCCGAAGAGAGGCGAAATAGTCAGACAGATTGGTGAAGAGCTACGCAAATACAAAGAGCCACTTGGACAGCTTGTTTCTTATGAAATGGGGAAAAGCCTCCAGGAAGGATTGGGCGAAGTGCAGGAGATGATCGACATCTGCGATTTTGCTGTTGGGCTTTCGCGTCAACTTCATGGATTGACGATGCATAGTGAAAGACCAAGACATCGCATGTATGAGCAATGGCATCCGCTTGGAATTGTAGGGATTATTTCCGCTTTCAACTTTCCTGTAGCTGTTTGGAGCTGGAACAGCATGCTTGCCTGGATTTGCGGTGACGTGTGCATTTGGAAGGCTTCGGAGAAAACTCCTTTATGTTCTATAGCCTGTCAGAATATCGTGGCGAGAGTTTTTAAGAAAAATAAGTTACCGGAAGGTATCTCTTGCATTATCAATGGTGATTATCATGTTGGTGAATGGTTGACCATTGATAAAAATATAGCGCTTGTTTCTGCTACCGGTTCAACCCGAATGGGAAAAGCAGTGGGAGCGGCAGTAAGCGCGAGGCTTGGAAAAACGCTGTTAGAGTTGGGAGGAAACAATGCCATTATTATAACACCCGATGCCGATCTCAATATTGCCATGGTCGCTGTTGTTTTCGGTGCTGTGGGGACTGCCGGACAGCGCTGCACCACAACACGTCGCCTCATCATTCACGAATCCAGATATGAAGAGGTAAAGAAGCGCTTGAAAAAAGCATATAGCCAGCTCAAAATCGGAAATCCGCTAGAACAGAAAAATCACGTGGGTCCATTGATTGACCAGCAAGCGGTTAAGATGTATGAATCCGCTATTACCGAAGCCAAAAGAGAAGGGGGCAAAATATGGGTTGAGGGCGGAGTCCTGAAAGGAAAGGAATATGAAAGCGGCTGTTATGTAAAGCCTTGTATTATCGAAGCATCTAACGACATTCCAATTGTTCAGCATGAAACCTTTGCACCAATCCTCTACATTATGAAATACAAAACGATGCAAGAGGCAATTGCATTGCAAAACGGTGTTGTTCAGGGACTGTCCTCCTCCATCATGACAAACAATATGCGCGAATTGGAAGAATTTCTAAGCGCTAATGGAAGCGATTGTGGCATCGCCAACGTAAATATAGGCACCAGCGGTGCTGAAATAGGCGGAGCCTTCGGCGGCGAAAAAGAAACCGGTGGAGGTCGTGAGAGCGGCAGTGATGCCTGGAAGAATTACATGCGCCGGCAGACTAATACAATTAATTATGGTTCAGATTTGCCGTTGGCTCAAGGGATTAGGTTTGAGCTGTAGTGATTAACCGCGCGAAGTGATTATCGCCCAATCCTGATAAGAATCTCTCTCTATTAAATAACGGTCCTGCTGATATTCTGAAGGCAGTCGAGACATTAAAGGATAATCCTTCACCGCTTTTAACTTACTCCTGACAAATTCGATCTGGTGTGTTTCATCAAATGCTTCCTGAATTTGTTTTTTAATTCCGGGAACTTGCCCATCATGAAGTTCAATGATAAGATCACAATTATTGAGCGCGTAGGCCACGTTTTTATCAAACAGCTCACTTTCATATCCTTCGCAATCACAAATCACCAGCCCCTTACCATTGAATTTGAAATTGACGAGCTCCGCCTTATCACATTTTCTTTTTAGCGTCGTCCGTTCCATGGTGTGATTTGCCGTCGCCATTTTCCGACATAGATCTAACGCTCTTTCTTCAATATCGTAAGCATGAATCCTGGCTTCAGGAAATAAAAGAGCTAACCCTACAGCATAATAACCCTCTGCACAGCCTATATCTATAATATCCGAATACTTATTCTTCGATAAATTTTGAAGCGTCGGATGCAACTCATCTTCATAGCTTCCAATGAGTTTAGTTAGTAGGCCGCTGCCAAAGGATTGGTAGACTGCGTACTTCATTCCTTTAAATATTCCTCCGAGAACAATCCTTTCAGGGGACAATAAAGAACTAATGTACATCTCCTGATACTTAACCACCTTGTGATAGGTCTTCCGACCCAACACGCGCAACAATTGATTACGGAATAAATTCTTCATGAAGCGATGTTATGAATTTTTGAGTCTAGGTATTATGAGAGCGCAGGCCTGGAATAAAACGGTGCAGTTCCGGAAGAATCTGAAAATAGTATATCAGTAAAAGATAAAGCCCGCCAAGCAAAAAACTCCTTACAGCAATATTGATAATATCCGAATGGAAATCAGGTATGAAATAATTTATCACAAGGCAAAGCAACAAGGAACCTATCACCTTGACACTCTTATCATCATACGGCTGGAATCTGAACCGGCGATAATTGATGACAAACTTGGCAACAGTAAAAAGAGTTGCAGATATTGCAGTGGACAAGGCCGCGCCATTTATTCCCATAAGTGGAATCAAGACAAAATTGCAGGCAAAATTAATTACGACTAAAAGAATCAACATAAGCGAACCTTGCCAGGCTTTGGATGTATAAATCAATAAGGGATTGCTGGAACCACCAAACATTGTAATCAAGGAACCGATTGAAATAATATAGACAACAGCCGTGGCTGCTGCGTAATCTTTGCCCACAAAGTGAAGCAGATATACGATATTGGTGTTGACGCCTATAAATAATAGTCCACCGATAACCGACAAGTACTGAACGGATTTATAAAAAACTCCTTTTAGCTCGTCTAAGCGGGAAGCCGAGTACGCTTGAGCCATTTTCGCACCAGTAATTCTTTCAAGCGCGGTTAAAGGGGTTTCAATGATGGTCGGAATAAAAGAGACAATTGCATAGATACCTACAAATTCGAGGGCTTTAAATTTCCCAAGCAAAACAGAGTCCAATGTTTTTAATCCAAGTGATGCCATACCGGTAAATGATAGAAGCAAACCAAACCTCACCATTTCACCTAAGCCTTGCCTTTGAAAGAAGTCCCAATCAACCTTTATGGAAGGCTTATCGACGGTGAGAAGATATGCCACCAGCAGGACAACTTGGAGCGCATAAATGAAAATGTATGCGGCAACAAATTGTTGTAGTGTCAGTACTTTGAAGTAATAAAGGAAAATAACTGCTATGTATCCCAAGCGAAGGAAAACGTCATTAAAATAAGAGGTCGCACTGGATTTAAAGAGGGCAATTAGGTAACTGTTGAGCACTGCTACCAATCCGAGAAAAAAACTGAAGGGAATAATGAAGTAGAAATAATCAATAATAAGCGGCGATTCCCGGCGATATTGTGAGATAATAAATTCGCGAAAAACAAGCAGACCGGTGGCGGCTATCACAAAACCAACCAGCATATACAAAAGCATGAATCCAAGAAAACCATGATGACCACTCTTTTCATCTTTGAATACCGGGAAGTATTTCATCGCGATGTTGGTCACACCGATAGGAATTAATGTGCTGATGAGCGTGGAAAACGCAAATAGCACCCGCGCCAGACCAATTTCATCCGGCTTTAGAAACTGGGGCTGAATGATAATGAGAGAAACAAACCCCAGGAGAATTCCTATATAGGAACTGATGGTGTTTTTGATGCCTTGCCGCTGAACTACTCCCATATCGTTATGGGCGAAATTAGAAATACCAAGCAATCAAGTCATTTACCTGAGCGTCGGTGGCATTCTTATTTTTGAGCGTTACCTTTTATGTCGGAAAAGTATACTCTTATCGTTCCAAGCTGGTATCCAGAAGAGGAAAAACCAAACAATGGAATTTTTATCCGAAAACATGCGGAAGCCATTAGTTCCTTCCAACACATCAAAGTTCTTTTCGCAACGGAAAGCCTTCATTCAGGGCTGAAACTCATTCGACGTAGCCCTTCTTCTGAAGAATTAATAGTTTCATATAAACCATCCAATTCGCGGATATGGAACCAATTTTTACTGATTTACTCTTTTTGTCAGGGCTACAATTTCCTCACGCGAAAATATGGTCGGCCTCAACTCGTCCATCTCCACGTTATCTATCCCGCCGGAGCATTTGTTATTCTCTTATTGCTTTTTAGAAAGATACCACTGATGATAACAGAGCATTGGACAGGATATTCCGATGCAGATGGCAGGTATGAAAAGTTACCCGTGATCATGAAAAAAATCACTCAGCTAATTATTAAAAAAGCCAAAATCATATCTGTAGTTTCAGAAAGTTTTAAAAAGGATTTTCTCAGAAAATTTGGCAAGGGCATTCCGTCGCTAAAAGATAAATTGTTTGTAGTATCCAACATTCTGAGGAATAGTCCACAAATCTTACAAAAAGAATTTACAACCGAAAAAATCAAAGCGCTTTATATCGGCAGCTTAGATGACCATCATAAAAACATATCCTTATTGTTGGAAGCTACGAGGCTTGTGGTGAAAGAATATCCCGGATTTGAATTGCACTTATATGGCACTGGGCCGGAGGAAGATAAATTTAAAGACATCGCTTCGGAGTCCAACCTTCTTAACCAACACATCTTCTTTCATGGTTATGTTTCTAACCATGAAATAGGTTTTGTTTATGAGACGCATGACATCTTTCTCATGCCCAGTCGCTTTGAAACTTTTAGCATTGCAACGGCCGAAGCCTTGTTATATGGATTACCTGTAATCAGTACAAAATGCGGGGGACCGGAAGAATATGTCAATGCTGAAAACGGTAAGCTTGTTGAACAGAACGATGTTCTTGCCTTCACAAAAGCCTTGAAGGATATTATCAGGACTTATAGCCTCCACGACAAGAAAAAAATATCCCAGCTCATGCAAAGCAAATACTCTAAGGATGCGGTCATTAGCCAGCTCAAAGAGTTATACAGATTTGTAGGTCAGTCTTAATTAACCCTTAGTTGAAATACGGCAAATCAATATTTTCGCTGGAATTGATACGCGGCGAAAAACTTTCCTATAAACTTCATCCATGATAAATATTATTGCAGACACTCTTTCATACTTCACCCGTTCCTTGTCCGTCATTCCAGGTATGTATTTTGTCACCAGGCCCCTGCATCGTTTGTTCACCACTTATTATTCTTCCAGGCCTGAAAAAGCGTGGAAAATAATTTCGCTGAATGGCTACAAACTGAAACTAAATGCTTCACACCGAATGGCGGCCTTGGTTTACTGGCGTGGCGCCCACGAATGGGCCCCCTTGTTTTTATTAAAAAACATTTTGAAGCCGGACATGACCTTATATGACGCCGGTGCCAACATGGGGGAATTTACTACGTATGCTGCTCACCTCGTTGGAAGCAAAGGTCGCATTGTATCGTTTGAGCCGATGACGGTGACCTTCGCGCTTTTGCGGGAAAACATTTCACTTAATAGATTCGAAAGTCGCGTCTCTGCCTTTAATATTGGCCTTTCTGATAAGAAAGGGGAAGCGGAATTATTTGCGGCAAGCGAGGTTAACAATATAGGCTCTGTGGAAGACGGCTTGCATACTTTATTTGGTACAACCTCGCGAAACTCCTTTCTTCAGAAAATCCAACTTGAAACAATGGATGAATTTGTAGAAACCCATCATCTATCCCCTCCGGATGTTATAAAGATAGATGTCGAAGGCTCAGAATTATTTGCGCTTAAAGGTGCCGCAAAAGTTCTTGAAAGATATCATCCGAAAATTATCCTAGAGTTCAGCAAGGAAACGTTTGAAGCAGCAGGCTATACACAAACTGATGTTCTCTCCTACCTCAAGACCTTTCGCTATAAATTTCACACCATCGAAACTCGCGGAAAATTAAAGCCTTTAAATCCCAATAATATTCCCGTATTGACGAATCTTTTTTGCGAGTGAACATTCCATCACTTGCACAAACCAAAAAAGGGCCATTGAAATATTCAATCACCGTTTTTTATTGAGACTTAAAATGACGCTACTGTATAATGATCTTCTTCGTCGCCACAACTTGCAATGCCGGATTTATAATGTAGACTACATAAGTTCCCGGGCCAGTCCATGTATTTAAATCAATGTCGAACTGTTGTTGATTAATTGGGGAAACAAAAACGTCTTGGCTTAAAGCATTTGAAATCTTCAAGGTATACCCTGCCATGCTGGCATAGTCCCCCGTATTTATGAGGAGGTGATTTTTAGTGGGATTAGGATATGCTTTCAGGATATTATAATGATTTGAGCCAACACCAAGTTCAGTGTTTATATACAAAGTATCTGTAACTGAAGTAGATACTGTTACATGGGTAGTATCTGTAACCGCACAATCACTTCCGAAATACAACTGCTTTACTTCTTCATCGGTCAGAGCATAATTATAAATCAAAAGATCATCTATTTTTCCTTGAAATCTGTTGTTCGATAAACTTCTATCTACCCCTAAAACTGCTGAAGCGTTTCCGGAATTAGATTTTGCCGTACCTGGATTGGCAGCCGAATAAATCAAACTCCCATTTACGTAATACTTCACGAGTGAAGGTGTTCGAACAATAACCCCATGATACCAAAAATCAGTGTTTGCCATTCCCCTCCATCCCGCTAAAGAGGCATCCAGGCGAAGCAGCTTATAAGTCCCGTCATCGAACATTTGGACATGAATGAGACCGTTTATTAAACCAGGATGGTCGCTATCGTAAACGACATTTGCATAACTATTGCCGCCGATCACCGTCGGATTAAACCAAACAGAGATAGTCTTTGTGGCAAAGTCAAACGAACTGGGAAGAGTGATATAATCCGAAGTGCCGTTAAAATTCAACGCCTTCCCTGCCTGATTAAAACGATTGGTGGTCGCAGTCGGAGAACCATAAACTACACCGTCCAAATTGTTGTAAGAAGTATCATCCGCATTTCCATCCAATGGATAAGAAGCATAAGGGGCCTGCGCATTTGTAAGTATGCTCATAAGCACGAAAACAAATAGCAACGAGTTAATACGTAAAGATTTCTTTTTCATAATTGCATTTTTAAAAAATGTTGGTGCCTACTCTTCCTCCCTTTTCGGCTTCCGGGTTACAGGGATAAACTTCGGAGTCCTCTACTATTGAATAATTATCTTCTTCGTGGAAATCACATTCAAACTCGGATCTATTATATAGAGCACGTAAGTACCGGCTCCAGACCAAGTATTGATATCAATATCAAACTTCTGTTGGTTAATTGGAGAGGTAAATTCGTCCTGACCTAAAGAATTGGTGATCTTAAGAATGTACCCGGACATACTGGCATAATTGCCATTGTCAATAATCAGGCGGGTCTTAGCGGGATTAGGATACGCTTTCAATGTATTAACATCATTGGGTGGCAATCCATTAAGATTGGCATCAATAATCAAAGTGTCTGTTACAGAAATATGAACTGTATCAATGACTTTACAACTTCCACCTGCGAAATAAGCCTGACTTATTTCGCAATCGGATAGGGCGCTATTGTATATTGTTAGGTCATCTATCTTTCCAAAGAATTTTGCTAGAAATCCTCTATCCGCACCAATTACAGTCGTATTTGCACCTGAATTATTTGAGTGGCGACCATTTGGTGCCGCCCCTTTAAAAGCAACCGTTCCGTTAATGTAAAACTTAAGCAGCGCTGGTGTTCTTACTATCGCAACCTGATACCAATCATTAGTACTCACTTTCGCGACATAATCATATTGGTCCACACTAAACTTAAAAATGTCTCCGTAGGTCCCGTCATCGTAAGTGGAAAAGCTGGTCATCCCATTTTGTATGGATGGATGATCTGATGAGTAAAACAAATTATACCCATTTGCACTACCAACCTGCGAAGTATTCAACCACATAATCACTGTTCTGTTTGGGAAATCAAAATCATCAGGCAACACTATATAATCGGTACTGCCATTAAAATTCAAAGCTTTTCCTGCCTGATTAAAGCGATTGGTGGTAGGAGTTGGAGAGCCATACATCACCCCGTCCTGATTGTTCGCAGTTGTGTCATCACCATTTCCGTCAAGTGGATAAGAAGCGTAGGGCGTCTGCGCCTGCGAAGAAATTTGCAATAGTAAGAGCGTGGCAATTAAGAAACTAAGAAGTACAAATTTGTGTTTCATAAAAAGGATTTAAAATTGTTAACGTGAATTTCGTCCAAATATAGGTTTCCGATCCAATCCTAAAACAAACCTCTGCAAATAAAAAACCCCGCTTCCGCAAGGTTATTTATTCAAATAGCTTTTCCTAATTCGGCAACAGCACAAACTCAATATGATGCGTATGTCCCTACGAATATCACATTGAATACTCGGCCCAAGCGGTATAACCGGGCCAATTGAAAAACCGACCCTTTAATAGTGTTATCACATATTTGCTGAAAGAAACATTAAAAAGCCCTTGCTTTTTTTCCAATTGTAGCGTATGTTGCGCCCGTTCCGATCATTAACAATTTTTAATTAACCCAACAAAATCCCATTTGTATGAAGCATTTACTTCTTCAATGCTGTATCTCCACAAATTTCATAACTAAGGCTTCCAAAGGCATTAGGTCCTTTTTGCTGTTGCTTTTGTTTGCTGGATTAGCTGAATATGAGACTACAGCACAATGCAATACCGTCATAAACTGTCCTAGCGATACAACGTTGCCGCTATTGATGCCCTCATTGTTAACCAGTTGCCAAAATTTTGATGGTTGTGTAATCACCACAACCGCTCAAAGAGATCATGCCTTCAATGCTTTTGGAAATGGAAACCCGGGCTGTTTGGCCGATTGGGAAGTTGCCAGTGGCACTCCATCGATTTTTAGAAATTCTGACAACTTTAGCTCAGTTACTGCCTATAGCGGCACCCAGTATGCCTTGTTAGGGGCCTGCGGTGACTTCTATCCTACGCAATGGGGTGATGGCATAGTATACAAACACACTTTTAGTCCAGGCAGCACGTACACTGTTACCATGAGGGTCCGGACAGCCCAGACAAGCGCCTCAGTGTTTGGAAGTCTTGATTTCGTATTGCTTCAAAGCTCTTTAAACTATGTTTATAATACCGGTGTAGGTTGTAGTACAACACCCGCTATACCAGCAACCGGTGTAAGAATTGATTCCATCGTTCATTCCAACAGTCAGATCTGGACTTTGGTTACCATTACTATTAGCAACTTGTCATCGTCGTATAATCGATTTTGGATCAGGCCCAGAGCTGATCAGAATACGACAATGCACTGGTGCATAGATGATTTTTGTGTAGGAGATCCAGGAGGACCAGATGTCTGTCTTACTCAAACTGCTGCTACCAGCGCTTTTAATACCTGGTTGTCGAAGTTTTCTAATAGCGGAGGGGTTAATCCTGTCTCTTCTTTTAGTCCTGTCAATCCGACTGCGCCTTCCGTTTGCGGCGGAACAACGACCGTAACATATTCGGTCAGTAGCACAGGTTGTGCTAATCCTTCAACTTGTACTAAATCTTTTGCTGTCACACAAGGTGCTCCGCTCCAATTGTCATGTCCGCAAGCGGTGAAGCTGTCTGCCTGTACAGATACTAACTCTATTAAGTCAGCCTATAATACGTGGAAGGGCTCTTTTACATATAGCGGTGGATGCGACGCTACCACGAATATTGCCTCAATACCAGCATTGCCATCAACTATATCTTGTGGCGGTAAAATCACTTTTCAGTATCAGGTGGATGATAAGTGCAACAAAGATCTCTGCATTTCAGCCGGAGCGAAGCTATATGCATCTTATCTATTGAACGGGAATGTAGCTGATTCATCAGGAAATAAACTTAATGGAACGAAAGTTGGCACTCCGAAGGATACGACGAACCGATTTAATCAGTCGGGTAAGGCATTAAATTTCAACGGAACCACAGATTATATTGATCTGCCGGAATCATTCGATTACCAGGAAAGAAGTGTGACTGCGTGGTTTAATTTTACTGGCCTTCCCGCTGGCAATGGTAACATGGTCTATTCGTCCGATAATAATAATTTGCAGTACGGGAATACTGGTATTCAGGTCTATAACGTTGGGGGTGCTCCGACTTTACGAATCGGCGGTGCCAATAATTTTTACCAAACACCGGTTCAGTTAAATACCTGGTATTACGCCGCTGTTGTCATATCCACAACATATGTAAAAGCGTATATAAACGGTCAACTTGTATCGACGATGCTCAATCCTTCTAATGTTCACTCCTCCAGTGGAGCAACACATGCCCATATCGGATGTGATAGGAATCATAGCGGGTTGGCAATTGGCAGGATTGATGATGTCCGCATTTATAAAGGAGCATTAACGGATTGTGAAATTGCTGAGACCTTTCCAACAAGCATTTGTCAAAGTACCTTTGAGGTTGACACTGCCAAGTTTGCAATACAGTGTCCACAACCGGTTAAATTAGCATCATGTACCGATACCGCTGCAATTAAGACAGCTTATAACGCGTGGAAAGCTGGGTTCACATACAGTGGCGCATGTAGTCCAACAACAAATATCGCTACGATCCCAGCTTTGCCATCTGATATAGCTTGTGGCGGTAAGATCAGCTTTACTTATAAAGTGGATGACAAATGCAATACTTCCGGAACTGAATGCCCTACGGATCAGTTAACACCATATGCTTCGTATCCATTGGACGGCAATGCCCTGGACACAGCAACGAATCATTTAAATGGAACTATTACTGGGACGCCTACAGCTACCACAAATAGATTTGGACAGGCCAATAAAGCATTGAAGTTTAATGGCACAACAGATTACATCGTTTTACCTAGTGCTTTTGATTTTACTAGTCGCACGGTGGTTGCCTGGATGAACGCATCTAGTATTGGTAGTGCCAATGGTTATAATCTTGTCTATACTTCAGACGGCACTAATATTGTAAACGGCCTAACAAATTTGTCAACGTACCTGGACCCGGCATTGGGTAAAACGATAAAATATAGCGTTGACCAATACAATAGCAGCACTGTCATCGATACCGGAAAATGGTATCAAATGGCAATAGTAAGAACACCTACTCTTGTTAAGTTTTATGTGAATGGGGTAGTAGTCGCTACCGGTGCCAATCCAAATGGACTGCATTCTAATAATGGCACATCAACAACATCCGTTGTTGGAGCTGATCGCGGATTTCTAGCGAAGTTTGTTGGTAAAATTGATGACATAAGAATCTATAACGCCGCACTGACTGACTGTGATGTTGCTAAAAATTTCACCACCAGCGTCTGCCAAAGCACCTTTGAAGTTGATCCGGGTCCAACGGCGCCGTTAGATGCAGTTTGCCCTGGCGATACAACTCTTCCGATGTGCACCAGTTCAACGGATATCACCGCGGCTTATAATGCATGGAAAGCTAAATTCACCGTAACCGGTGGATGTAATCCTTCAACCAACATCGCGACCATTCCTGCTCTGCCGCAAAATATCGCTTGCGGTGGCTCCGTCACTTTTACGTTTATTGCTAACAGCACAGGCGGATGTGCGGGCACCGATCAGTGCACAGCTACATTTGCTGTTGCTACGGCTAACCCGGTCAAGGCTACCTGCCCCGGCGATACAACACTTCCGGCATGTACCAGCTTAACGGATATTACCGCAGCTTATAATGCCTGGAAAGCAAAGTTTAACGTGACCGGCGGATGCCGCGCACAAAGCAACATTGCCACGATACCATCTCTTCCGCAAAATATTGCATGCGGTGGCAGCATTAGCTTTACGCTATCGGCCAGTAACATAACCGGAGGCTGTTCGTCATCGGATCAATGCACTTCTACATTTGCGGTCGCATTCGGTACTGCTCTAAAAGCAAATTGTCCCGGCGATACAACGCTTCCTGCATGTTCCAGCTCAGCGGCTATCACAGCAGCGTACAACGCCTGGAAAGCGAAGTTCAACGTCGCCGGTGGTTGCAGTCCGACAAGCAATATTGCCAACATCCCTGCTCTTCCTGAAAATATAACCTGCGGCGGCAGCATCAGCTTTACCTTAATCGCCACAAACGGCACTGGCAAATGTGCGGCAACCGATCAGTGTACTGCCAGATTTGGTGTGTCAACTGTTTCGATTCCGGATGCCACTTGTCCCGGTGACACAACGCTTCCTGCATGTACCAGCTTAACGGATATCACTGCGGCCTACAATGCATGGAAGGCGAAGTTTGGTGTGGTTGGCGGATGTAATGCCACCAGTAACATCGCTAATATTCCAGCTCTCCCGCAAAACATATCTTGCGGCGGCTCGATCAGCTTTACCTTGATTGCTAATAATGGTCAGGGCTCATGTCCTGGCACCGATCAGTGCAGCGCCACATTTGCTGTCACCAATGCCACCGCTCTTAAGGCCAACTGCCCGGGTGATACCACTCTTCCACGATGCACCAGCATTACCGATATTACAGCGGCATACAATGCATGGAAAGCTAAATTCACTACGAGTGGCGGTTGCAACCCAATCACCAATATCGCTAACATTCCTTCTCTCCCTCAGAACATTTCCTGCGGTGGTAACGTTAGCTTTACTTTCATTGCTACCAATGGCACCGGCAGATGTGCCGGAACCGATCAGTGCACAGCTACCTTTGCTGTGGCAACCGGTTTAATGCCACAAACAACATGTCCTGGCGATACAACTCTTCCGGCCTGCACCAGCTCATCGGATATTGTAGCAGCCTACAATGTATGGAAAGGAAAGTTCGGAATGACGGGTGGTTGTAATCCAACCAGCAACATTGCCAATATTCCTGCTCTTCCTGAAAACATTGCTTGCGGTGGAAGTATCAGCTTTACATTAATTGCCAATAACGGCACTGGCAGATGCGCAGGCACAGATCAGTGTTCTTCCACTTTTGCAGTGGCCAATGCTCCGACGCTGAAAGCAGTTTGTCCCGGAGATACCACTCTTCCGGCATGTACGAGCGCCGCTGATATCGCAGCTGCCTATGAAGCATGGAAAGCAAAGTTCGACGCGACCGGTGGCTGCAATCCAACAACTAATGCCGCTAATATTCCAGCTCTGCCCGAAAATATTGCATGCGGTGGTGCTGTCAGCTTTACGCTGATTGCCAATAACGGCGAGGGATTTTGTGCTGCTTCTGATCAGTGCACTGCAAGATTTGCCGTGTCAACTTCATCAACTCCGGATGCCACCTGCCCCGGTGATACGACACTTCCTTCATGCACCAGCGCTGCAGACATCCTTGCAGCATACAATGTATGGAAGTCGAAGTTTGATGTCATCGGCGGTTGTAGCCCATCAAGCAATATCCTTGACATTCCTGCATTGCCTGAAAATATCGCATGCGGAGGCTCGATCAGCTTTACGCTGATTGCCATCAATGGTGGTGGCGATTGTCCGGGAAGAGATGAGTGTACGGCTTCATTCAGCGTAGCAAATGCCGCAGACGTTGAATTGACTTGTGGTCAGGACGTAAATATTCCAGCCTGCTCGTCACAAACAGTCATCAACGATGCATATACCTCATTCCTTGCTTCGGCGTTCCTTGCTTCGGCCTCCAACGTTGGCGGCTGCGGTAGTTTAACGAATGACGGTGCTGGCAAGGCTCCATCTAAATGCGGTGGCTCCGTAGATGTCACGTGGTCTTATACTTCAACCTGTGGACAGACACAAACCTGCACTAAGAAATTTACGGTGATCGAACCGGTGCTTACTTGCAGCAGTATTAATGGCTCTTGTACCTCCGGTAACGGAAGCGGAACCGCTGTTGCTAACTTCACCTGTGCTCAAGGCGCTATTTACTCATGGGCTTCCGGCGGAACTCCGGTTGCCGGTACCGGTGCAACTTTAACGGTCACTACTGCAGGCAATTATGCTGTAACTGCTACCAGTGCCAGCGGCTGTTCTATGACTTGCAATACCGATGTATCAGTGGCTTCATGCGGAACCATCTGGGGTTGCGGTCCGGGCTATTGGAAAAACCATTCTGTTATCTGGGCACAGGCAAGCGATAGAGTACCAACCTGTCTTGCACCTGCCATTGCAGGCATGGGTGCCGGTTATAGCGGAAACGGTACCACCGCTTCTTTAGTGAGAACGACCTTTGGTGTAACATCAGCACAAATGACTGCCGCTGGCTTAAATCCTAATTTAACGCTGCTGCAGGCTGTGGGCTCAAACGGTGGTGGCTTCCAGAAATTAATGCGCCATGGAGTTACTGCACTGCTTAACTCATGCGGCATAGCAGGTCATTTCCCATACACTCCGCAACAAATATTGCTCGCTATTCATAATGCCATCGTGAACAAAACGCCAACACCATTAGCTGATCAGTTGGCAGACGCTAACGAAGCGAATCCGGAAATTTGTCCAAAAGCAAATGGAACCTTCACCAAGATGGCCCGGCTTGATGCGGATGAAAGCGCCTATCCGGAAGCCCTTGATGCTATTAAGGTGATCGTCTTCCCGAATCCTTCAAACTCCATAGTGAACCTGAATATGATATTCAAAGAAGCAAAGGAAAGAGTGGTGCTGGAGATCTTTAATATTTCCGGTCAGAAGATAGCGCAGCTTTATAACGGAAGCGCAGAAAGGAACTTTGAATACCATGTAGAATTAAACGTTTCTGAACTACCATCCGGCACCTATTTCTATCGCCTCAACACCGGTGATGACAACCAAATGGGCAAGCTCTCTGTCGTGAAGTAATTGACATTTGAATTATTTCAAAAGGCCGTCCGATAGGGCGGCCTTTTTTTATGGGCAGGATACATTAGGTGCCTTGGCGCGGCATTTACCATCTATGTGCGGTGATGGATTGCCAATCTGTCCGCTTTTACCAACGAAAGTCAGTGACTTTTTTGCTATGTTCCGGAACATAGTTGCTATGTCTCGGACTATTTTGACTTAAGTCTAGAAAACAGCATCAATGTCACTGGCTTACGACCTAAAGCTGGGGCTTTAATGACTAAATCCCGGGCTTTCGATGCTAAAGTCCGGGATTTAGCTGCTAAAGTCGGACATATTGTCGCGATATTCCGGGAAACAGCGTCTATGGTCCTGAAAACAGCTGCTATTCCCCGGAAAATAGCTGCTATGTTCCGGGGAATAGCAAAAAAGTCACTGACATTTTAAAAATGTCAGTGACAATTGTCATTATACCGTCATTTTTGGAGGTATATTACCTGATTCCATTGATAAACTCAATCGCGCAGAAGGCTGCTTTCGCGTTTAATGAAAAAAGGAATGAAGGGATTTTTATTAGCCGAAATAATTTGCCGCGACCTAAGGCGGTTAAAATACGTTGATGAAACCAAGCTGGATTACAACGCCTCGGGGATAAATAGAGTAAGCATGATCTGTAACAGCATGGAGAACATTGTAAGAGATCATGATAGGGAAGAAGAAATTTTTGCTTTGCAATAAGTTGTAACCCGCTCCGATCAGCAGAGCCGGGATGGTTTTTTGTATCCGCGTAAAATAAAAGCCATCATTCAGGTTATTGGGATTTTTCGGTATGGGCGACGAACCCAAGTCTGAAAGATCTCGGTGCAATACTTCAAATCTTGTGCGCGCAAAGAAACCTCTCCATATATTATACTGAGCAAAGACACCTCCACCATAGGTATGGTAACGTGCCTTGGCAAATCCTACCTGGTTGCCAAATTGATCAGTGATGTTAATGCTTGGGAAGCCGGTATAGAAGTAAGTGATTCCTCCACCTAAACAAAGCCCTTTCCAAACATTGTAGCCAACATAAGGCGAAAGCCCCGCGTCTATTCTGCCCTGGCCAATGCTGAAATTGAAATTGGGCTCAATAATGAATTTTGAGAGGTCGACCTTTTTCTTCTTCGTAAATCCATGGAATTCTTCCGACTTACTTCGGCGGTAAGTGGAATCCTGAACTTTTGGCTTGCTGGAAGGAGGTGGCAACTCGTCATCCTGGGCCATAATTACCTGGGAGCCGGTGAATGCCAGAAAGAGCAGGAGCAAAATTCTTTTCACAAACAGTATTTATACTGGTAAACGATATCGAAGATAATTTGTTTTAGAATAGAAGCGGATTTTTGCGAAGTTAAAGCTTGTGAAGGGTTTTGCCACCTTGCTTCGCAAATTCTTTCTACTATTGGAAACAATATTCAACCCATTTACTCAACAAAATTTATACCTAAATGAAAAAAGCTCTACTCCGTCTTTTTGCATTAAGCATGGTTTTATCCATTCTTATCAAGGATGCCTCGGCCCAAACGTATTGCGTGCCTTCCGCATCCAATCCGTGTACCGCAGCAGCTGGAAACCCCACAATTAACGGGTTTACACTAAATACCTTAAATAATCCGTCCAATTGTTCCGGAACAAACTACGAGGATTTTTATTCTCCCACTACCTATCCCGCTTTGCAAACCACATTGGCCACCGGGACGCCGTATAATTTCACGGTACTCAGAGGCCACGCAGATTATGCCAGTGCCTACGCTGTTGCGATCTGGATTGATTTGAATGAAGACGGTGTTTTTGCCGATCCGGGAGAAAGACTTGCAAGCACCTCTCCTACCCCTGCGTGCAATGGAAACATCCTTAATCCGTATTGTTTTAACGTGACGCATACGGGTACTATCACCGTCCCCAACGGAACAACTCCCGGAACGAAAAGACTTCGCGTTCGGTTAATTTACAGTGGCAGCTCCATTGACCCCTGCGCCAGCGTATCCTATGGCGAAGCCGAAGACTACCGGGTTATTATCACAGGCAGTGTACCAGTTACGGATGTTACAATAGGAACAATAACTCCTGTCACCTATTGTGCTGGTGATGCCATTTCAATTCCATTCACCACCACCGGAACTTTTGCTTCCGGTAATATTTTTAAAGCACAGCTTTCGAATGCCTCTGGCAGTTTTGCTTCACCGGATACCCTCGGTAGCCTTTTAGCAACTTCTTCCGGTACCATTAATGGAACAATTCCTTCCAATGCTGCGTTTGGCACCGGATATAAAATCAGAATCATTTCAACCAACCCGGCTGACACCAGCTCAAATAACAGTGTTGCGCTTACCATTAACGACCTCAAACCGGTCAGCGTAAGTATTGGCGCCAATCCGTCGGGCAGTGTTTGCGCCGGTTCAAACGTAACGTTTACCGCTATTCCCACCAATGGTGGAAGTAGCCCTACATATCAGTGGAAGGTAAACGGAAATAATGTGGGACAAAACAGTCCGACGTTTTCAACCACTTCTCTAAACAATAACGATTCGGTAAAGGTTATTCTTACTTCCAATGCGACTTGCGCAACAGGTTCGCCTACATTCTCAAGTACGATCATCATGAGCGTTGGTTCGTCCTTTATTGCCGGAACTGTTACCGCTACAACCAATCCTATTTGTGCCGGCATGCAGACCACATTAAAAGCTTCGGGCAATTCGGGCCCTATTCAATGGCGCTCCTCTACCGATGGCACCACCTTCACAAATATCAATGGAGGCACCGATACAATTTATCTGGCTTCACCTATGCAAACAACATATTATGAGGTGAGCGGAGGTAATGGCAATTGCATTGGTACTTCCAACATTTTGCAACTGGTTGTTAACCCTGCTCCTACTCCGCCAGTTATTACCACATCCGATACATTAATTTGTTCCAATGATTCAACGCAGGTATGTGTCAGTGGCGGAATATTTTCGGGTTATTCATGGAACAATGGAGGAAGCAGTTCTTGTACTTATGCTAAGGGTGCCGGCGGCGTTTGGGTGACGGTGACAGATGCCAATAGTTGCACCGCATCTTCCAACCATATCAATATTTCGGTGTACTCGGTTTCCAGCGTATCTATCATCCGGTCAGGTGATACGCTTTCTACTTTTGGCGGAACCTCTTATCAATGGATTAAAAATGGCGTGGATATCTCTGGAGCTACTTCGCCTCTATTTGTGGCAACAGGTCCAGGCCAATATGCCGTTCGCATTACGGATGCGAACGGATGTATCAGCACTTCGGCCAATGTCAACATTACCGTCGGTATTGATGAGGTATACTTTGACAAAGACATTTCAGTTTTCCCGAATCCTGCATCAGGTCAGTTCAGCATTCAGTATTCGGGTAATAAGCCAACGCAATTCCAGCTAACCCTGTTTAATATGATGGGGGAAAGTATTAAGGATGAGGCGGTGATTTTTAATAGCAATGGCGTTCAATCCATAAACATTCACGGCCTGTCTGCCGGTGTTTATATGCTTCAAATGCAATCCGGCTCAAACCGGATCACAAGAAGAATAATTGTGGAATAGCAGCTAATGTTAAACCAAATAAAAAAGGGCGATTCAATGAATCGCCCTTTTTTATTTGTGGAGCTGGTGGCTCAAGAACTTTGGCCCGCTTTACGTGAGAGAATAAGTTTCTATAGCTTTCAGGTAACCTTTTGGGTAACCTATTCATCGTAAAAGTCTGCATTTCCCCGCGGCTAAGTCGCTTTCTACATGTTTAAATTTCTTTTCTACCTTTTTCCCATTTGTATATATAACTGTTACAACCGTACTTTTCTTGTAGGGGTATATACCGTTTAACTGATTGTTGACTATAAAATAAGTCTCCTCATCATATTTAAGCCCTATTACACTGTTTAGGCTTTCTCTTGCATCCTTCTTTCTTCCCAAGCTCAAGTAAATCAAAGCCCGAAACATCAAATAGTCAGTGTCCATTCCAAAAGATAGTGCAGTATTTACATCCTTCAAGCTCAATTCATACTCTACTAAATCGTAATACACTAAACATCGATTGAAATACCCTAAATCAAATTTAGGATTCAATTTTATTGCGGTGTCGTAATCTTGAATCGCCTCTTTCATTCTTTGAAGGCCATGCATTACTAATCCTCGATTATTGTAAGCCTTGTAATCAGACGGGTCTAAGACTATTGCTTTGTTTAAGTCAAATAGACCCTTTTCATATAATTTCATTTCAAAATATAAAAGCCCCCGATCATTATAAGCTTTTTGAATGCCTGGATCTAATTCTATGGCCTTTGAATACAATTTCATTGCCTCCTTATACTCCTTCAAATTTCTTTTGAGCCTTCCGTAATTATAAAATATATTGGAGGAATCTTGCGTTAAGTCAAGAGCATTTTTAAAATCAGAATCTGCTAGCTGATGTTCATTTTCCTCGGTATACGCAATTCCTCTATTGTTCCAAGCCATGGCGTTTGCCTCATTTAAGTCAAGTGCCCAATTCGACAAGATTTTTGACTCTGTAAAATCACTTTTGTTTATGGTAAGGTGACAGGAATTTGAAAAAATTATTGAAAGGAGGGACCTTTCAAAAACATTTTGAGATTTACTAACCTGCCTGTGCAACTCCTCAAATAAATTATACGTTTTCTTATTATAAATAAAATCCTCCCAAAGCATCTGCGAAAAATCAAATAGGTTATCATAACTTATTTCTCTCGAGAACTGTATTAGCTTCGACACTATTTCATCCCCGTTGACCGGTTCGTCGATTAAGATTTTCTCAATCGTTTTTAGAACAAAAAATTCCCCTAAAATATCTGGTTGTAGCCCCTGCCAAACCGCATTACGGTCTGACTCATATTGTTGAGTAATTACTTCATAATTGTGAATGAACTGCTTATACACTGTATTTGGATCTATCTTAGCCAGTAATTGCGCTAGTGCCTTCTTGTCTAACTTTCCGCATAAAGTATTAACAACTAATACCCTAGTATATATATCCATTTCATTTTGGTCGATGTATCTTGACCATAGGTCTTCCAGCCGCTTGAGTGTATTATCCAATAAATTGAAAGTATTCCAATCTCTAACGTTGTCCCCTTTTGATAAAGCCATTCCTACGAGAAATGTAAAAAGTGGTCTTCTTTCTTTATCTAGTTCAGCTAGCTTTTCAAGAATATTATTTTTAGTATCAAGAACCAGTTCAATTCTATCCGGGTTTTCAGTTTTAATTATCTGAAGAATTATTTCCCATTGCTCGCCTACGCTGAGCGGCTTAAGTGCAAGCTTTGTATCCTCCGGGCTTATCTTATCTCTGTATAAACTATCTTCAATTTCAGTTCCTATTCTGTTTTTCTTTTCCCATTCTTCTGTTTCCTTTCTATCCAACAATAGTAACCTTACCGGATGACTATAAGTTTTACTTCGTCGTTTTACTGTAGTGATAATTTCCGCTACTTTTTCAACCTTAGATAGAGCATAATCAATAATAATGAGCGTTGGAACCGTAGGATTCCAAATTTCCCAATTCGTAAAAGCGTTGCTTGATTTAATTTCGAGAAATCCAGAATAATATCCTTCCAACCGCAAGCACAAGAGTTGCGCAATTCTACTTTTACCCATTCCTCCTGGACCGGTTATTAGCCACCATCTAAATTTGCAAGTGTCATCTTTCTCGCCAATGAAATTCCATAATCGGCTCATTTCCTCTGTCCGACCAACAAAATTTAAATACTGATATTTATAATCAAATTTATTGCCGTGCTTATCTGGTTTTAAATCACCAGCACTGTTTGTTTTGTCTAATGATGGTGAATTATGTCTTTCTAATTTTTCCGATATGGCTTGTATTTTATCAGTTATCTGGGATTGATGATTCAGAAGAATCGCTTTGAATTGCCCACAATCATTTCGCAAATTTTGCAGGTGATGTAGTATTTCAATTAGGTCCAAATTTGCCTGAGTAGCGAAATCCTTTATTAGTACGAGGTCTTTTTCGAAATCCTTTGAGGTCAGGATAATACTTTCCAATAAATGTTTAAAATAAGCAGTTCTAACGCCTGTTTCACTATGCAATTCTTTCAGGAAATGATGCTCGAAATACTTTTTGAACTTCTTTGAAGCTAAATCAGTAACCTGCTCTTCAATATCATTGACATCTACTTCATTCTTATGCCCCCAATCAGGAATCGCCTCTCTTATTATTCTTTTAAGTACATCATCGTAAGTCAAATGTTCATTCTTCTCTAGAATCTCAGCAATTTTTACGTCGCTCGTCAGGAAATCCAAAATGGGATTTAGAAAGTCTTGCTCAATACCAGTTTGAATGTCGTTTCTAGCATTAGGTAAGTCCAATAATTTTCGAAAGGCAATACTTGATAAAGATTCCTTTAGGTCAAGCTCCGTAACGATATCATCTCGAATCTGAGCTATGGTAAGTTGATACGTTTTAAGCATCGCTCTTCCAAGGTCTGTTTCACTAGTTATTCCTTCTCGTACTTTTAACCAGTTTTCATAAATTGAATGACCAAGTAAATGTGAGCCCATCCCAAACACACCAGAGGTAACATGTCCAGATAATCCGAGCATTCTGGCTGCCTCTCCTGTCAACCCACTATCTTCAGCTATATAGTGTGTTGCAACTCCTACGGCGAATTTAAGGCCTGTTTGCGTCAACTCAACCAACTTCCCCTTAGTTTCCATTCACACCAAATATAGAGTTAAAAGGAGTTATTCGAATTCTATGCATTAGATACTTTAACCACAGAAATCTTTTAACCTTTATATTTACGACTTCTAGTGACACCTATGACAGATTTAGTTTTTCTAAAAGCATTACGTGATAAGCTTAAAGGTGGAAACACGAGGTCCATTCATTTGAATGCTTTGCCAGGGAGATATGCCACAAGACTTGATCTTGCCAATCTTAATTATATCAAACCTGAGTTTGCTCAGAAATTTCTTAACCAACTTTTATCCAGCTCTTGTTTTGACTTTAAAATTTCATTTGATGGCATTGACTTGAATTCAATACCATCAGAGGAACAAAAGCGACTTGGACTTTTATCAAAGCGGTTAAACTCTCTCAATATTGAAAATGAGGATAATTACAAAGAACATGGAATTAAAACCTTCGGTTTTGGTTTCCCAATTTTAATAAAACCATCAAAGCAAGACCCGAAGAAAATTATTAAAGCGCCGCTTTTCATTTGGCAGTTAGAAATAATCAAAGCTACAAACAAGGTAAACACTTGGTCAATCCTCCGCAACAAAACCAGAAATGAGAACGGTAAAATCGTTGACGAAGAAATTCACTCCGTTGGACTTAATGAAGTTTTACTCTCCTATCTAAAGTCAGATGAAAATATTTTAGTGCCTCAAATTAATGAGGATCTTTTGGAGGATGAAATCATTGACCAAAAAGAATTGATTGAGGAGTGTTACAAAGTTTTGAAAGCTCTTAATTCTAATAATACCGCGAACATCAAAGAGAATTTGCTTGCGAGATTTAAGGAACCCCTAAATAATATTCCTGATGCAGGAAATTTAGAATCTATTTCAGGGAACAGCCCTTGGATTCACTTTGGCGGAGTATTCGGACTGTTCAGAACACAAAAAGAAAGCATCATAACTGACATTGATAAAATCATTGCAAGGTTTGATGAGTTTAAGTTTGAAAATTTAAAGGTTCAGAATTTTTCGGGGACGGCACATAGTGCAGTTGAAACTGACCCTAGTCAACAGGAAATCCTCACAACTTTAGGAATTGAACCAAAGAAAATTATTCAAGGTCCACCGGGTACTGGGAAAAGCCAATCTCTTACTGCACTTATCACTAATGCTTTAGCTAACAACCTAAAATGCTTGGTTGTTTGCGAAAAGAAAACCGCACTCGATGTAATCAAAAATAATTTACACAAAGAGAACGACCAATTAGGGGCATTGGCAGCGGTAATAGAAGATATTAATAAAGACAGAGATGGAATTGTAAATTCAGTTCGGGACAGGTTGGCTAATCTGTCGCAATTCGCAAGTTTCAATCAAATTAATTATACAACTGTAAAAGAAACAGTTGAAACAAAGGCATCGGAAGTAAATCTCCAACACAAAGAACTCGACAAGAAAATTTATCTAGGCAAATCGTGGACGGAGTTGGTGGGAGAATTTTTAAAGAGACAAAAGGTTGCAGACTTTGCTGAGCTTCAACCAAAACTTGATTACAAGCAGTTTAAGTTCCAGGTTGACGAAAAGGAGCTTACTGATATAGTCAGTAAAATAAAAACAGCAAAAAAGCTCTATTCCGATGTAAATAGACTTGACCATCCTCTGGAGATTTTAAGTGATACAGTTTTTAAAGAGGACAATTCAAGAGCCATCCAACTAAGGTTGGAAGAATTCTCAAAGACTACCGAAAAGCGACTAGAAGAAGTAAAGGCAGACCTGCAAAAAGATATTACAGAATACCAAAAGTGGCTTGACAGTCATTTTGGTGAATATTATTTTGCAGTCAAGAAACAAATCAACGACTACAAAGAGTTTGTTCTTTCTAATCATAACCAATTTGGAGAACTGTTTTTTAAGAATGATGGTTTTACCAAATTCAGAATCCGAACTTTAAGTGTTGTGTCTAAAAGATACAAAACGTTAAAGGGAAGCAGAATTACTTTAGTTAGTCAGGTCGCAGAAATTAAGCAGGTTCATCAAACGCTCAAATATTTTGAGCATCGTTATATCGAAGGTAATCACGCACCTACTCTCAAAATTTTCGTTGACAACATTGATAGCCTAAATGAACATGCAGAGGAGTGGTTTAAAAACAATGAAACGGTAAAGCAAGATTATCTACATAACTTTTCTTCAAGTTATTTACATCCCCTTTTTTCTGACAAGGCACGTTTGCAAAAAACAGAGAATAAGTTCGAGCAAATCATTTCTGATCTAACTCAAGAAAAATTATTTAAACGGATTTTTTTAGAGTTTCCAAATCATAATCAGAAAATTCGCGAAACGGAATGTTTGCAATCGGAAATAAAAACTGTTTCTGTCAATCTTGATGATTTCAGGGAATATTTTGATTGGAGAAAGTTCTTCATTGGACTTATTCCTTTACACCGGAAGGTAATTGAATCAATTATTGAAAGCAATTGTAAAAATTGGGAGGCGGCCTTTGAAAGTTGGTATTATCATTGGTTGCTTGCAATTACTGAAAGTAATTTGAAGGGATTACCAAAAAGTGATGATAAAATTGTCGAGTTAGTTGAATCAAAAAAGCGGCTCAAAAGCTTCCAAATCAAAAGCATTATAAATAATTGGTCAAGCAAACAAGCACAATCAGCAAAGCAGGCTCAAAGTGAAGGAATAAATCCAATCAGCTTATTCAATAAGCGCGGAAGTAGAGGTGAAAGGAGAAATTCGTTAAGGAAAATTGTTACGACAAGTTTTCAACTGTTCACAGATTTTTTTCCGGTGGTAATGTTAAGCCCAACAGTTTGCAGTTCTGTAATTCCATTAGAAGAGGCAATTTTTGATGTGGTAATTTTTGACGAAGCAAGTCAGCTGCGACTGGAAGATACTTTCCCATCCCTGTTAAGAGGAAAAATCAAGGTTGTATCTGGCGACAGTCAACAGATGCCGCCCTCAAACTTCTTTCAGGGTGGAACAGCCTTGTTAAGTCCGACAGAGGAGGATTATGACGAGGAGCTAACGGCAAGTGAATCAGAAACCGTACCATCCAAGCGTAGTACAAACAATTCACTCGACCTTGCAGACAGTGAATCACTTTTAGTTTATGCCGAGAACTGCAATTATAAACAATCGTATTTGAAGGTTCACTACCGTTCGCAACATCCACATTTGATTGACTTTTCTAATCATGCATTCTATGGCAAAAGGCTTATTCCACTTTCCAGCACATTGGGATCCTAAGCTTAGAATTCCACGTGGACAAGTTGTCGC
>JADMIO012726883.1_pt1 | contig 93086 bp, 101 predicted proteins | sample 8958161 | NCBI WGS metagenome assembly JADMIO01 (sample SAMN16585339, study PRJNA669376) | soil metagenome | isolation source: Crop rotation soil | place: USA: Cullars Rotation, Alabama | collected 2011
CGACAACTTGTCCACGTGGAATTCTAAGCTTAGGATCCCAATGTGCTGGAAAGAGCCAAGTAAAATAGCAGACCTGGAAATCGGATTTTGCTGGGCTACTGTAACAAATTCAATGGTGTATATAAAAAATCCTAAGGTCTCAGCATCAGATGTTGGAAAGTATTCAAAGCTGCCATATTTCTCCTATGTGAGCTTGAAACTTACACCAACGTTTGGAAAAATCACTTTATAATATAAACAACTCATCTAAAAACAATACCACTTTATGAAAAGAAGATTTGCGGTTATTACGTTTTCTCTTGTTGCATTTCTTATCAACTTTAATGGCGTACCGGCACATGCTCCCGGGTCACCAAAGGCTGTATCTATATCTTTTTCCGGTGCTTTTGCTCTATATCCTTTGGTACAAACATGGGCAGCAGAATATAATAAAACACATCCTGATGTAAGGTTCGATATACAGGCAGGCGGAGCAGGCAAAGGCTTAACAGATTGCCTTGCAGGTGCTGTTGATGTGGGCATGTTCTCCCGCGAACTTACTGATGCTGAAAAGGCAAAAGGTGTTTGGTCGCTGGCGCTTTGCAAAGATGCAGTGCTGCCTACCATGAATGCTAAAAATTCTCATTTCAAAGAACTGCAGATACGTGGTGTGAAGAAAGCCGAGTTCAGTTCCATTTTTGTTGACCGAAGCATTTCCACCTGGGGCGAGCTTCTAGGCACAAAGGATTCTAAAAGAATAAATGTTTATACAAGGGCAGATGCCGCCGGCGCCGCAGATTCATGGGCTGCATTTTTTGGAAAGAAACAGGAAAACCTGAAAGGTGTTGGCGTATCCGGCGATCCCGGTGTTGCTGATGCCGTAAGAAAAGATATCAATTCCATCGGCTTCAATAACACGCTGTTTGTTTTCGACCCGAAAACAGGTAAAAAATTACCAGGTATTGAGATCGTTCCCATTGATGTGAATGGCAACGGGCAAATAGATCCGAATGAGAATTTTTATGCAAACCTGCATATGTTTCTTAAGGCAGTGAATGATGGTAATTATCCTTCTCCTCCTGCCAGAAATTTATACTTTCTTACAAAAGGAAAAACACAAAAGAAAGAATTACTCGATTTCTTTAAATGGGTTTTAACCGATGGGCAGAAGTTTGTAAACGTTGCAGGATACGTTCCATTGCCTAAAAACACCTTGGGTGACCAGATCAGGAAGTTGTCAAAATAATCGCTGTGCTTAAGCAAGCAGTTTAACTAACTGGCGTTAAATGCCTTCATGAAGAACACCTTCATGAAGGCTGTGCCCGGTTACTTTTCAAAAACTTAAATTACCACCAATGCTACTTTCCAGGAGATTAACAGACAATATCTCATCCAAATGGATGTTAGCCTGCCTTACCCTTTGTCTTACACTGCCGTTGGCAATAGGTGCAGGGCTTGTATTCAAGTCGGCGCCCTTACTCGGCTCGCATAAATTAGGCGAGCTTATATTTTCAGAAGACTGGTATCCGTCAGACAACCAATTTGGTTTTTGGCCATTTATTGTTACCTCGGTTTGGGTAACTGTATTGGCGTTAATCATATCAATTCCTCTATGTCTTTTATCAAGTATTTATTTAACACAGTTTGCACCCAAATGGTTCTTAAAATTCATGCGGCCTGTGATGGATATACTCGCAGGCATTCCGTCTGTTGTATATGGCGTTTGGGGTTTACTGGTTATTGTTCCGTTAGTAGGAGATAAGATAGCACCCATATTTAAAGCTGATTCGCTTGGCTATAGTTTGCTGGCAGGCGCAATCGTACTTGCAGTAATGAGTATTCCTTATATATTGAACATGTTGCTGGAAGTATTCAGGCAAATACCTGTTGAACTTGGCGAAGCTTCATTATCACTCGGCGCAACAAAATGGGAAACTATTAAACATGTGTTTTTACGCAAAGGTTCTTCGGGTATTTTGTCTGCTTTTGGTTTGGGTTTTTCAAAAGCATTGGGTGAAACAATTGCCGTGCTCATGGTAATTGGCAACGTAGTGCAGATACCTCAATCCATGTTTGATTCCGGTTACACATTGCCCGGTTTGATTGCCAATAATTATGGTGAAATGATGAGCATTCCTTCGTATGATTCAGCACTGATGTTTGGCGCCTTGCTGTTGTTTGCAATCATCATTATCATCAATGTTATTTTCCGTTACATCATCTATAAATCCGAAGCATTATGATGACATTCAGAAGAAAATATGAAGAACGGTTTTTTCGCGTACTATCTTTTTTGTTTACGGCTGTAATTGTGTTTGTACTTATTCAAATTATATGGACGATAGCCAAAAAAGGTTTGCCATCTCTTTCATGGCAGATCATAAGCCAGGAACCAAAAGGCGGGTTTTACTTTGGTAAAGAAGGCGGCATCTTAAATGCTATTGCCGGCTCATTTTACCTCGCTGTTTGCGCAACAACGCTTTCGTTTATAATAAGCCTTCCTGTTGCTTTGTTCATGAATGTTTATTTAATAAGATACCAGCGTTTGCTTATAGGCATTCGTTTTTTCCTTGATGTTTTATGGGGCGTTCCATCTATTGTGTATGGGGCGTTTGGCTTTACGCTGTTAATGTATTTAGGATACAAGAACTCTTTAGGCGCTGGCATAGTAACCGTTGCAGCCATGATAACACCAATAATGATACGTGCTATGGACGAAGTGCTTAAAACCATTCCCATTGGCTTGCAGGAAGCATCTTATGCACTGGGTTCAACAAAAACAGAAACAGCGTACAAAGTTTTTTTCAGGGAGGCGTTACCAGGGTTCGCAACCGCTATATTACTCGCTTTTGGCCGTGGCATTGGCGATGCGGCTTCTGTATTATTCACAGCCGGTTATACAGATTATATTCCGCACGGCTTTGGCGAACCAACAGCAACATTACCGCTGGCAATATTTTTCCAGTTGAGCTCACCCATTGAGGAGGTGCAAAACCGCGCTTATGCCGCGGCTGTAATATTAACACTCATTGTATTGGTTTTAAGTATATCAGCAAGGATGCTTAAATCCAGAAAATAATTCTTCACAACTAAAAAATACCACATGCCATCAACAGTATCAACAATGCAGGAAAAAGATGTGAACGTAGAATTAGTTCACGGCAGTGTACCCGTAGTAGAAATTGATAATTTAAATGTTTACAGCAAAGGAACACACATACTGAAAAATGTTTCTACTATTATTCCAAAAAATAAAATAACTGTTTTATTAGGCCCTTCCGGTTGCGGTAAAACAACCTTATTAAAATGCCTTAACCGTCTAACAGACCTTTATCCTGATCTTAAGATAAAAGGCAGCATACGCATTGATGGTGAAGATATTTTTGATTCACGCAAAGACATTACATCTATACGCCAGAAAATGGGTTTATTGTTGCAACGCCCTTATCCTTTGCCAATGAGCATATACGATAACATTGCTTACGGGCTTAAATTAAAAGGCATTCGCAGCAAAAAAATAATCAGTGCAAAAGTTGAAAAACATTTAAAAGAAGTTGCCTTGTGGGATGAAGTGAAAGAGCGTCTTAAAACATCGGCTCAACGTTTATCAATTGGTCAGCAACAACGCCTGTGTTTGGCGAGAGGCCTTGCTGTTGAACCTGAAATCATTCTGGCAGATGAGCCTTCTTCCGCACTTGACCCCATTTCTTCAAGAGTTATTGAAGAAGAGTTTATAAAACTTAAATCAGATTATACAATCATACTGGTTACACATATTTTAAGGCAGGCAAAACGTCTTGCTGATAACGTAATATTTATGTACTACGGAGAAATTGTTGAGAGTGGACCAGCAGAACAAATTTTTGAAAACCCTCAATCAGAGATATTAAAAGAATACCTGCGTGTAGGGCATTAAACTTTGTTGGTGGTAAACGTTTGAATAAAACGAAAGCCGCTCTTTTCCAGGAGTGGCTTTTTTGTTTTGCATAATTCTGAGCGCCTATTTCTTAGGCGAAACCATTAGGCCATAGAAAAATAATTGGATTATATACATAAAGTATATCTTTAATGTTTAGTCCGCCCTATTATCCTTCTTATTAATTCTTCATTTAAAAAAACCAAAACGATGAGAAAGTTTTTATTTATGCTTTTGCTTATTCCTGTTTTAGGAATAGGCCAAACAAAGAATGTAGTTAATGCAACAAGAGTTTTTCCAAAGGCCGACAAAGTTTTAGATTTTGAAAAGGCATTGACTGCACACGCCCAAAAATATCACACCGGGGATTGGCGCTGGCGGGTTTACGAAATAACAACCGGGCCTGATGCCGGCGGTTATCATATTGTTGAAGGGCCTGTAAGCTGGGAGGCTTTCGATGGCAGGGGAGATCTTGGTGCAGAGCATACCAATGACTGGAATAAAAATATCGCAATGTATCTTACCGATAAAGTTGAAGAATCTTATTCTGTGTATGTGGATTCCTTAAGCACAATTGCACTTACAAATTATTCAGACAAGATTGTTGTTAACCATATATATCCTAAACCCGGTATGGTTAACGGTTTAAATGCTCTTGTAAAAGAATTTAAAAAAGTATGGATGTACGGAAATGAAAATGTTGCTGTTTACCAGTCGGTGGTTTCCGGAGATCCACAAGTAGTAACTGTTACAAGGTTAAAAGAAGGTTTAAAAGAATTGGCTGATGGCTATAGAAAGCCAATGGCTGAAAGATTTAATATGGCTTACGGTGCTGGTGCGTGGGATAATTATCTGGCGGATTATGCTAAATATGTAGAAAAGCGCTGGAGTGAACTTCTTTCTTACAGGGCTGATTTAAGTTCAAAATAAAATAAGTCTGCAACAAACAAAGCCACTTCTATACGGGAGTGGCTTTAGCTTTTATACAGGCAATGAAAAACTAAATAGGGCGCCATTTCCTGCATTGCTTTCAACCCAAATTTTGCCGCCTTGTGCTTCAATAAAATCTTTTGAAATTGCGAGGCCTAAACCAGTGCCTTTTTCATTACCGCCAGGCACTTTAAAGTAGCGGTCAAATATTTTAGATTGATATTCCTGCGCTATGCCTTTACCGTAATCTTTTACAGAAAAAATAATGCTGCTATCTTTTTTGTAAACACTTGTTTCAATTTCACTTTTTTCTGAAGAATATTTAATGGCATTTGTAAGAAAATTATTCAGCACCCAAACAGTTTTGTCCTCATCTGCATTTATTAAAGGCAGGTTTTCTTCGATATAATTTTTTACGCTGATATTTTTCTCTTTTGCACTCGTTATTATAGCATTAAGTGCATTATCGGCTATAGATTTTGGATTAACCTCTTTAATATTTAATTGAATTCTGCCGGCTTCAACCTGCGACATATTTAATAATTCGCTTAAAATTTTCAACATGCGCTGGTTATCCTGTTTCAGGTTTGTTATCAGTTCTTTTTGTTCATTTGATAGATTGCCTGTTCGTTCATCTTCCAATAATTTCAGGCTAAAATCAGAGGCGGCTAATGGTGTTTTTAACTCATGCGAAATGGTAGCAATAAAATTGGTTTTAGCTTCATCTAATTCTTTGAATGAAGTGATGTTCTTTACAACGATCACTTTGCTTTGCGCATCATTTTGGTTTACTTCAAGAATCTCTTTTGTAAAATAGTTTTCGCGGTTAGCCACCACAATCTTGAACGGCGTTGAAGCGTTGTTTTCATATAAAAATTTAAAGAGATCATTTTGCTGTGCAACATCATCCGCTTTCTTTCCAACAATATCTTCATTGCGCATATTCAGCAATTGCAAAGCCTGCTGATTGGCAAAAAGCACAACATTATTTTTATCAAGACCAATACTTGCATCTTTTAAACTGTTGATAACGCTTTCAGCACGGCTTTTTTCAAACATAAGTTTGTTAAGGTTACTGCTTTCAAAATATTGCAGCCGCGCTGCCATTTCATTAAATGCATCCGCCAGTTTTCCAAATTCATCTTTATTATCGATGTGAATGCGGTGGCTATAATTTTTGTTGGATATTTCCTTTATTGCGTTAGTGAGTTGCAGGATAGGGTTTGTTATAATTCCAGGAAAATTAAACAGGAAGGAAAGTGCAATTAAGAAAACAAAACCCGCAATGAATGATATAATGGTAAAGGCTTCATCAGCCGTTTTTTCGGCAATACTATTTTTTGCCTGGATTGCCTGCATATTAAGCCGCAATATTTGCTGCAACTGCGTTTCAGCCTTGTTGAAGTTTTGCTTTAGCGTATCGCCGGTTTTTATTCTATTAAAGTACGAACGCAGGGATGATGTAGCGGCTTGCTCTCCGGCTTCTGTAATATTGGCTTCCTGTTTTTGCAGGTTATTCTCAAATATTTTTTTGGATGAATCAAAGAGCCCGGCTTGGATATTGTTTAAAGATTGCAGCATGTTGTGGCAATAGGCGAGGCTTTCATAATTGTCGAGCAATACATTATTTGCTTCTTTTTTAAGCTTTGCCATATAATAAATGCCGGTGCCGCCGGTTAATATAAGCAGGCAAAAAAGGAATAATGTCCCATACCATATTTTTTTCTTAACAGTAAGTGCCATTATGAAAGAATAACAATGTCAATATTATTTTTTGAAAGTGTTTTAAGCAACTGGTTAAATACACCCGTTCTTAAGATAACCTGTAGCAAAGTTAAATGCGGTTTACCCAAACAAATGGTTGTAATGTTGTGCTCCAGGGCAGTTTCAATAATGGTTGCCGCAATATTGTTTTCTTTCTTCTGAATAATTTCAGCGCCCAGCTCTGTTGCGTTCTTAAAATTATTTATTAAATGCCTTTGTGCAGCCAAAGAAATTTTATCAAGACTTTCTTTCGATGATTGTACATAGAGCAAAAGCCACTTGCTGTTATAATACGATGCAAGCCTTGCTGTTTTGCGGATGATGCGTTGCGCTATTTCATGGTTAGAAGAAATACACGCAAGAAACCGTTCATGGCGAAATGGTGTCAGCTTCGCGGTAATCTGATAATCTACTTTTCTTTCAACCTGCCCGGCAACTTCTTTCAATGCGAGTTCACGTAACTGCAATATTTTTTCGGGTTGAAAGAAGTTGGTTAATGCCTGCTGGATTTTTGTATGATCATAAATCTTTCCTTCTTTTAATCGTGTGATCAATTCATCAGCCGGCAGATCGATGTTCACCACTTCATCGGCAAGTTGTAAAATTTTATCAGGCACGCGTTCCTGTACATCAATACCGGTTATTTGTTTTACTTCAGCATTAATGCTTTCAATGTGTTGAATATTGACTGCGGATATTACATTAATGCCTTCATTCAAAATATCAAGCACATCCTGCCAGCGCTTTTCGTTCTTGCTTCCGGGAATGTTGGAGTGGGCCAATTCATCAATAATAACAACATCCGGATGTAACAATAATATGGCATTTACATCAAGCTCTTCCAAATGCTTGCCTTTATAAAAAACTTCTCTACGGGGAATGACATACAAACCTTCGAGCAAGGCTTCCGTTTCTTTCCTGCCATGCGTTTCAACCAGGCCGATCTTTATATTCACGTGATTGCGCTGCAATGCATGCGCCTCCTGCAGCATACGGTAAGTCTTACCTACGCCGGCGCTCATACCGATATAGATTTTCAGTTTGCCTTTTTTATTTGCTGCAATATGTAGTGATGAAGCTTCGATGATAAATGTTTTTATAGCGCAAAAAAATTTACTGTTACTATTGGGAGGCACCCTCTCCACTTGTGGAGAGGGCCGGGGTGAGGGCATCCAACGCTATATTTAATTTCAGCACATTCACTTTTGATGGGCCAAGAAAACCTAAGAAGGGGCCATCTGTGTGCTTATCAACTAAGGCATTTAATTTATGTTCCTCAATATGTCTTATGGCTGCAATGCGTTTGATTTGAACTTTGGCAGCAGCAGGTGAAAGATCAGGATCTTCACCACTTCCCGATGCTGTTACCAGTTCTGCAGGAATATCTTTTTTATCGATGCCCGGGTTATGCACGAGGAATGTATCAATTCTATCCTGCACTGTTTTTAAATAATCAGGATTGGTTGGCCCTTTATTTGAACCGCCTGATCCTGCGGCATTATAATCCACTGCTGAGGGGCGGCTCCAGAAATATTTATCATCCGTAAATTTTTGGCCAACTATTGCGTAACCGACAACTTTGCCATTCACTTTTACCGTTTCACCATCACCGCCACCAGGCGTAAACTTACCAACTGCCATGATAAGTAAAGGATAAATGACAGAACAAATAATCAACAAAACGAATGTGAGCTTTAACGCAGGAAAAATATATTGTTTCATGATTTTAAAATATTTTGGTTGGTGACTGTTATGCGAATGCCATAACATTTTATATAATAATATTAATTTTGAGTAAACAATTTTTTATGTACAGGAAGATTCTGAAGATTGAAAAGACAGAAGACCTTACCATTCAATTGCCCAAAGAATATTTGAATAAGGAAGTTGAAGTGCTTGCACTTGATGTAACTGATGAGACTATTGATGAATTGGCGGAAAAAAGAAAAGCTGCCAAAGAAGCCATTGATTTTTTCAACACGATTCAAATAGATATGAGCAACTTTAAATTTGACAGGGACGAAGCCAATGAAAGATAGATTCTTTATTGACAGCAATATTGTTTTGTATGTGCTGGATATGAATGATAGCAAAAAGAAAAAAATCGCTTCTGCCTTAATTGATAAATTACCTTTTATTAGCCCGCAAGTTGTTTTTGAATGTCTTAATGTATCTCTAAAAAAACATAAGCTTGAAAAATACAAGGCGCTCAACTTTGTAAACAAATTAATTGCCGCATCGTTTATCCATCCTGAAACTGAATCAGTAGTAAGAAATGCTTTACTGCTATATGGTAAATACAACCTGCAGCCATACGACTCCAAAATTGTCGCTTCTGCTTTAGATGCCGGCTGCTCTATTTTATATTCAGAAGATATGCATAACGGACTTGTCATTGAAAATCGTTTAACTGTTATTAATCCTTTTTTTTAACTGCTCCATACTGAACCGAACGTTGAAGGGAGTGACACAACGAAGCTGATAGCATTCCTGTCGCTGGTAACATAAAATCTACTTCATAAAAAGAACGATCAGCATATCGATTAACTTGATGCCTATGAACGGAACAATAATGCCACCCAAACCATAGATCAAAAGATTTCTTCTGAGTAAGGCACTGGCGCCAATAGGCTTATACTGAACACCTCTGAGAGCAAGCGGTATTAACAAGGGGATAATGATCGCATTAAATATAACTGCCGATAAGATGGCACTTTCAGGGCTGTATAAATTCATAATATTAAGCGCCTGCAACGATGGAATGGAAGCGATAAATAATGCGGGCACAATGGCAAAATATTTTGCAACATCATTGGCAATGGAGAATGTTGTGATGGTGCCGCGTGTTATTAAAAGTTGTTTGCCTATTTCTACTACTTCAATCAACTTGGTTGGATCGTTATCCAGGTCAACCATGTTGCCGGCTTCTTTTGCAGCCTGTGTGCCGCTGTTCATGGCAACACCAACATCGGCTTGTGCCAATGCCGGTGCATCGTTCGTGCCGTCTCCCATCATGGCAACAAGCTTTCCGCCCTGCTGCTCGTTTTTTATGTAGTGCATTTTGTCTTCAGGCTTTGCTTCGGCAATAAAATCATCAACACCTGCTTTCTCTGCAATGTATTTTGCCGTTAAAGGATTATCGCCGGTAACCATTACGGTTTTCACACCCATTTTACGCAAACGCTCAAAACGTTCCTGTATGCCCGGCTTAATTATGTCCTGCAATTCTATAACGCCTGTTGCTTCATCGTTATAACTTAATACCAGTGGCGTTCCACCATTAGCTGCTATTTCTTTTGTTTTTTGAATGATGAACGCAGAAACCGTATTGCCTGCTCTTTCAACACGATTCTTTATGGCATCGAAAGCACCCTTTCGAATGTGTGTTCCTTCAACATCAATTCCACTGCTTCTTGTTTCTGCGGTGAATTCAACAAAGTGGGCATTGTTCTTATTGACATTCGGTTTGGCAAAACCTTTTGTTTCTGCCAGTTCTACTATTGATTTTCCTTCGGGTGTTTCGTCTGCCAATGATGCAAGCACACAGGATTCTATAAATTGTTTGTCTGTGTGTTGGCTATCTGCCCAAAAGTTTGTTGCCTTCCTGTTGCCGATAGTAATTGTTCCTGTTTTATCTAATAACAATGTATCAATATCGCCGGCTGTTTCAACGGCTTTACCACTTTTAGTGATGACGTTTGCACGCAAAGCCCTATCCATGCCTGCAATGCCAATGGCACTTAATAAGCCGCCGATGGTGGTTGGTATCAAACAAACAAATAAAGAAATATAGGCTGCGATGTTGATGCTTGTTTGCGCATAGTCGGCATAAGGTTTTAAGGTAACACAAACAATGATGAAGATAAGCGTAAAGCTTGCCAGCAAAATAGTAAGTGCAATTTCATTGGGTGTTTTCTGGCGTGATGCGCCTTCCACCAGGGCGATCATCTTATCTAAAAAACTTTCACCAGGTTCAGTTGTTACACGCACTTTTATCCTGTCGCTTAACACTTTTGTTCCGCCTGTAACCGAGCTTTTATCGCCACCGGCTTCGCGAATTACAGGTGCACTTTCGCCTGTGATCGCGCTCTCATCAATTGTGGCAATGCCTTCAATAATTTCACCATCCATTGGTATTACATCACCGGCTTCACAAAAGAATACATCGCCTTTTTTAAGTTGTGATGAAGGCACGATTTTTATTTCACCTACAAACATTTCACCAACTGCTAAAACTTTTTTTGCAGGTGTTTCTTCTCTTGTTTTGCGCAAACTTTCCGCCTGCGCTTTGCCTCTTGCTTCAGCAATGGCTTCGGCAAAATTTGCGAAGAGTACTGTAATAAAAAGTATGGATGTAATGGCAATATTGTAGGCTAAACTGCCTTGTGATGTTTCGCCCATTGCAATCCAAATGCAAACACCTAACATTACGGCTGTTCCTATTTCAACTGTAAACATTACAGGATTGCGTACCATGTAACGCGGGCTTAATTTTATAAATGATTGCCTGAATGCTTCTTTTACAAGAGAACTTTCGAGCAATTTGGTTTGCCTTGTATGTTTTGACATATAAATTATTTTTTTAGTAGGTAGTAAGCAGTGAGCGGTGAACTGTTGTTACTAACTTTAGAATAAAATTGTTTATGAAACCGCACAAAACCCTTGAAGCCTGGAAACAAAGCTTTGAATTCGTTAAAGAAGTATATCGAATTACAACGTCGTTTCCTGCGGAAGAAAAGTTTGGATTGGTATCACAACTACGACGTGCCGCTATATCTGTTCCAACAAATATTGCAGAAGGTGCAGCAAGAAGATCACGGAAAGAATTTATCCAGTTCTTATATGTTGCTGAAGGCTCCGTTAGCGAACTTGACACATTGATTGAATTATCAATTGCGCTAAATTTTATTTCCTCAGAAATAGCTTCATTATTATTTAGATCTTTAGAAAACATTTCGAAACTTATTATTGGTTTAATTAAAAAACTTGAACCACAGCAGTAAACAGTTTACCGCTTACCGCTTACCGCTGACTGCTTACTTAATGATGCATACTGAAATATTCTGCAAGCGGCCCAAGTACAAGTGGCGGGAAGTATGAAAGGGCTGTAACAATAACGATCACAGCTATTGTCATAACACCAAATGTTGCAGAATCTGTCCTTAACGTGCCTGCAGATTCAGGAATAAATTTTTTGTTTGCCAGGAGGCCAATAATGGCGACGGGCCCAATGATGGGAAGATACCTTCCAAGTATAAGCGCAAAACCTGTTGTAACATTCCACCATATATTATTATCGCCCAGGCCTTCAAAACCGCTTCCGTTATTCGCATTGGCAGAAGTATATTCATACAACATTTCAGAGAAGCCATGATAGCTGGGATTGTTCAACCATGAAGAAGGTTTTACACTCCACGCTGCATCCGGATGATGCACGAACATATAGGCGGCAAAAGCAGTACCTACTTTAATAATAAATGCAGAAAGCAGGGTTACAATGGCGGCAATTTTTACTTCCCGTGCTTCTACTTTATGGCCCATAAATTCAGGCGTTCGCCCAACCATTAACCCGGAAATAAATACAGCGATAATGATGAAGATGAGGTAATTCAACAAGCCGACACCAACGCCGCCGTACAATGCATTAATCATCATATCAATCAATACAACGCCTCCTGATAAAGGCATTAAACTATCATGCATGCCATTTACAGAACCGTTTGATGTAGATGTGGTAACTACACTCCAGTACGCAGTTGCCGCAGAACCAATCCTTATCTCTTTTCCTTCCATGGCACCGATATTTTGCGCAATACCCATCCGGCTTATTTCAGGATTACCTTTTGCTTCGAAATAAATATTGTTGATGCAAAAAAGGACAAAAAACAATGTCATTACACCAAAAATTACATAAGCTAATTTTTTCTTTTTAAGATAGTAGCCTAATGCAAAAATTAAAGCAATTGATATGAAAGGGATAGACCAGGCTTCAACTATATTGGTTAAATAATTTGGATTTTCAAACGGAACAGCAGAGTTAGCGCCGAAATAACCACCGCCATTCGTGCCTAATTGTTTTATGGCTATAACAGCGGCTGCAGGCCCGCGTGAAACGCTTTGTGTATCGCCCTGCAAGGTTACGATGGTGTCTTTGCCTTTAAAGCTTGTTGGTGTGCCGTTGAAGGCAAGAATTATTGCAACAACAATTGATAAAGGCAATAAAATCCTGGTGGTTGACTTTACAAAAATGTCCCAGAAGTTGCCAAGATTGTTTGTGGTTTTTTCTTTCAGGCCGTTAAACACAGCAATTAAACAAGCAATGCCTGTCGCCGCACTTACAAACTGCAAAAAGCTGATCACAAACAATTGCGTTAGGTAAGTAAGCCCGCTTTCACCTGAGTAGTGTTGCAGGTTGCAATTCACCAAAAAACTGATGCCGGTATTAAAAGCAAGATCAGGTGTCTGATCAGGATTGCCATCAGGATTTAACGGCAAATGACTTTGAAAGATCAACATGAGAAAAGCATATACAAACCATACGAGATTGATGGTGAGCATTGCCTTTAAGAATTCTTTCCAGTTCATGCTTTTCCTTGGGTCGATACCGCAGATGCGATAGATAAAACGTTCAACAGGATTCATAAAATCCATGAATGTTTTTTCCCCGCTAAAAACTTTTGCTATATATTTTCCCAATGGAATAGCCAGCAAAACGGTAAGTAAAAATGTAACTATTACGCCAACTAATTCTGTATTCATATTTATTTTATTTTTTGTGAGTTGTAAGCAGCGAATGGTGATTTAGGTGTGCACTCACAAATGGCAACTTACAATTCACCATTAAAATTTTTCGGGTTTTACCAATACATAGCAGAGGTAAATAAATACCAGTACTGATATGATTAGAAGTATGTTGTTTACCATAATTAAAATTTTTCGAAGTACTCAATTGATTTAAAGAATAAATAGAAACAAACTAAACCGGCAATAATCAGGATGATGGTGAGCATAGTGTTTGTTTTTTATTGATGTGTGATGACTCTGTAGAGAATTCCCTTAATCATAATGCTTAATAAAAGGCATATAAGATATGAGCAGATTTTATTTGTTCTTTGAAGGTTTTACGTTTCATATTCTTTATTTAATGAAGTATATGAATGATATAAGCCAGCGTGGTCAATAATATCGCTATACCAACTACCAGCAGAAAATCTTTTAAACGTGGCTCATACGGTCTCATGAAGGGGAGATGCCAAACAGAATGCCCGTTTTTTATTTTGATGAGTATTATGCTGAAACCATTATTGTGTAAGGATTTCAGCGCTTCTGGTATTTATGGCAGGTTTATGCTGAAACAAAAAACCCTTTCAAAATGAAAGAGTGATTTTTCAAAATGGAAGACCTCACCTAAATCCTCTCCGAAGGAGGGGACTTGTTGGAGCATGATATGTATAAATGCTTTATAAAACCGTTGGAGGCATTGCTTTTCTTCTTTAGAGAGGATAGGAGTTCAATGAATGCTATACTCTTCCAGTTTTCTATACAACGTGGTTAGCCCAATGCCTAAATATTCAGCGGCTTTCGTCTTATTGCCTTTTGTGTGTTGCAACACCTTCTGAATATGATTTTTTTCAACGCTGCTTAGGCTTAGGTTATTTGATGTGGTAGTGTTGTTTTGGTTTTGAATTTCATAAGGCAAATGTTCAGGAAGAATTACATCGTCAGCCAGTATCACGGCACGCTCAATAACATTTCTTAATTCGCGGATATTACCTTGCCATGAATAGATTTTAAGCAAGCCTATCGCATCACTGCTTAGGTTTATTGTGCCCTTATTTTCTTTGTTTGAATAAATAGCCAGGAAATGTTTTGCTAACGACGGAATATCTTCCATGAGTTCTCTTAAGGAAGGAAGCTTGATGGAAAAAACATTAAGCCGGTAAAACAGGTCTTCCCGGAAACTTCCTTCTTCAATTGCTTTTTTTAAATCTTTATTGGTTGCGGCGATAAGGCGAACATTTACTTTTGACGTTTTTGTATCACCCAATTTTATGAATTCGCCATTTTCTAAAACGCGCAGCAATTTCGCCTGCAATTCAATATTCATATCGCCTATTTCATCCAAAAACAAAGTGCCGCCATTTGCAATTTCAATCAGGCCTTTTTTTTCTTTTACAGCGCCTGTAAAGGCGCCGGCCAAATGGCCAAATAATTCGCTCTCCAGTAATTCCTTTGTAAAGGCACTGCAATTAATGGCAACAAATGATTTTGCTGCTCTCTTACTGTTGCTATGTATGGCATTTGCAAAAACCTCTTTACCGGTGCCGGTCTCTCCCAAAAGCAAAACCGTTGCATCCGTTACGGAAATTTTTTTTGCCAGATCAACTGCTTGTTGTATTGCTTTACTTTCACCTATTATCTTTTCAAAACCGGGTGAATGTTCATCATTAATTTTGATAGCTGCTTTTTTATTCTGGTTTGATTTATTAATGGCCTGGTTAAGCAAAGGAATTATTTTGTCATTATCATCGCCTTTCAGCAGATAATCAAATGCACCATTCTTGATTGCCTTAACACCGTCGGAAATATTACCATAAGCTGTTAATAAAATCACTTCAACTAATGGATATTTTTCTTTCACTTCTTTTACAAAATCAACACCGTTACCATCAGGCAGTTTCACATCGCACAACAACACATCAAAGGCTTCTTTTTGCAAGATGTTTAATGCAGATTTTAAATCACCTGACTGCGTAACTGTAAATCCTTCAAGGCTTATTATACGCGATAACAAACTGCGTAACTTTTCCTCATCGTCTATCAGTAAAATTCTTGGTGCCATTTGTAAATTGAAAGGACAAAAGTAGTTGTAAGTCGCTTTGCTGGCTGAACACATTGCAATTCCGTTCAAAAACTGTTCGCTTTCGAACGTTTTAAAATTGTATCAATTTTCCTTAAACCATTTATCAACTTATATAACCCTTCATGCCTGCAAATTGCAAAATCAACGTTAAACGGGCTTATGGTATTTGCTTTGAAACCAATGCTACGACAACACAGCGAAAAAATACAATAGCTAACAAAGTCACTGAATTAAAGTGAAGAAAAAAACCAAACGTATGAAAAGAACATTGATCATTTGTACAGCGGCATTAATTACAACAGTGTGTTCCCTTTTTTATTTTATAAAAGATGCTGCACCTGTGCAGCCTGTAAACAAAAGCATAAGTGTTGAGGTTTATAAATCGGCAAGCTATGTATCACCCGTATATTCAAATGCCACCGCTGCATTGGAAGTAACAATAATACGCGTGAAGAATGATATGAAAGATACGGTATGGCAACATTCATTTGAACCGACTGCATTAAAAAATTTTCCTGAAGCTGATAAGCCAATCACACAAAGGATATCAATATCAAACGTAAATGATTGTAAAGAGGCATTGGAAATTCATTATAAGATTGTTTATAATTCACTGGGCAGTATTTTAAATTACCGCAATTATACAACAATTGGCCAGGGGCAGCAATCTGGCAAGCTGGATATAAAAATATAACCTGAAACCCGTTCATTTTTGATGTAAGGGTTGCTGCAAGGCAACCTTTTTATTTATTCTTTGCATCAAAAAAATTGCTGAAATTAGCAATATAGCACCCTGTAATAATTAAACCGTTTAATAAAAGCAGCATCTTAACCAAAACTGTTGTTTAAATTTATAAGGTGCTTAGTAAAATCTTATGCTATGAAATCATTATCGGAAACATGGTTCGCAGATGGATATATTGATTTTGAATTAAAAAAATATACGCTGCTCGCTTATCTGCAGGAAGTAAATAAATATTTTGATGAACATAAATTATACCCGCAACTGGCGGATGTGATCTTTCATTATAATAACCTTGTTGCTTTCAGGCAAAATAAAAAGTTCCTGCAGGAACAATTTCCAAAAAAACTTACAGGCATTCAAATGCAAAAGCTGCAGTTATTGTACGAGCAAATGATGGAAGATGATGATGTAATGCAGCAACTTGAAGAAATAATTTTTTATGCTGCCCGCGAAATGAAAAACACCATAACCAATGGAACGGAGTTATATGAAATGATTGAAGACAAGTTAAAAATATCTCCGGTTGGTATCATTCCGCTGGAACAAAATGAAGGTTATTTTTTCCTCAGCAGCACTTTATCACTCACACGTGTTTATCAATACCATTTAAGTATTTATGAGAAGCATGACGAAAAATTTCGCAGCATACGCACAGAATTTATTGATACCTGGTATCGCAGTTTCGCCAGAACATTTGAACATATAAAAACAGAATTGGTGCGTAACCGTTCAAACTTACCAAACCCTGCCGTGTATGCTATTGAAGCCAATATTATTTTACCGGTTGAAGAAACATTATTACCAATTGCGAAGAGAAGTTTGGTGAGGTATATTTCTAACAGTTCGCAGGTTTAAATTTTTCCGGCATTCATAAGTTGTAAACTTGAATGCTTTATATTGATATCAGAAAATAAACAGGCTTTTAACATTAGAATATGATATACTGTTTTCACAGCAGCTTCATCATCCTTACTTCATAAAACTTACATCTATGCCATTTGATTCTCCTGTAGAAAAACATTATACAAGGCACGATTTGTATGAAACCATCCTAAGCAAATTGCAGGAACTTGGTATAGATGCTGCAACGCGAAAAGATATTTCGGGTGTTGATGAATTTCACATACGCGGTGCTGCTGTTTCAAAAGAGTTAGCGAATGAGGCCGGCTTTGGCAACAACAGCAAAATGCTTGATATAGGCTGCGGACTAGGCGGCCCTTGCAGGTTGATTGCTGATGAATATGGTTGTAACGTTACCGGTATTGATATAACAGAAGAATTTATACAAACTGCGCAACGTTTAACCGCGTTGGTGAAGTTGAACGATAAAATAAACTTCATAAAAGCCGATGCGCTGCAATTACCTTTTGAAAATGAAAGTTTCGATTTTACATGGACGCAGCATGTGCAAATGAATATTGAGAATAAGCATACATTTTATGCAGAGATGAAGCGCGTATTAAAAACAGGAGGGAAGTTTATATACTACGATATTTTCAGCAAAAACCAGGAACCATTGCATTATCCTGTGCCCTGGGCAGATGACCAATCCATAAGTTTTCTTATTACGGTAACTGAATTAGATGAACTTTTGCAAAACCTTGGATTTAGCAAGGTTCATACAAAAGATCAAACACCGGCAGGCATGCAGTTTTTTGCAAACTTGTTCCTCATGATCTCAAAAGGAGAAACGCCTGCAATGGGTTTGCCATTACTCATCGGCGTATCATCCAGGCAAAAGTTCGAAAATTTATACCGCAACTTTAAAGAAGATAAGCTGGAGATACAAAGTGGTATTTATCAAAAAAATTAATTGTTGATGATTCGCGGGTTGACCAATTATAGTCAAACGTGAATACGTTAACTATTAGCTTGGGTTCATAAAAATTTTGAATGTCAAATTTTAAAAATGGCTTAAAATTTTCGCGTTTTATTTTTAAGGATTCTCGCCTTCCGTGCTTAACGTTCTTCACATCAGGCAAAATCAACTGTCGTTATTTACTTCATCAATGTCGCTTTTACCACTGCAAACATTTATTGATAGTGTATAAGTTTGAAAAAAAGATCATGCGAAAATTAGTTTTAAAAATGTCTGTTTCTGTTGATGGTTTTGTTGGCGGCTCCAACGGAGAAATTGACTGGCTTTTACGAACGATGGATAGATCAGCGCTTGGCTGGATTGAAGAAACATTATGGCAGGCCGGCGTTCACATCATGGGCAGCAAAACCTTTCACGATATGGCTGCCTGGTGGCCTACTTCGCCTGATATACTTGCTGCACCAATGAATGAAATACCAAAAGTTGTTTTCTCAAAAAAAGGTTTTATACAACCCGCTAATACAGCATCAACCACACAGGCTATTAAAGATTCAGAAAAGTTTGATGCATTAAAAGGCATTGAAAAAATAAAAGCCTCTGAAAATGCTTCCACATGGGCAAATGCCGCAGTTGAAAATGATTTGGTAAAAGGTATTGCTAAGTTGAAACAACAACCGGGTAAATTCATACTTGCGCATGGCGGTGCAAATTTTGCTCAGGCACTTGTAAAGGATGGCCTTGTAGACGAATACAGGCTAGTAATTCATCCTGTAGTACTTGGTAAAGGGCTTTCATTATTTGCATCAGCACCTGAACAATTTGATTTAAAATTGGAAAGTTCAACATCATTCGCAACAGGCATCATTGCCAATGTTTATACCGCAGTTAAGAAATGATTTGAATGATTGCACTATAAGTTTATGCATTAGGTGAATAATTCAAATATCAATTGAAATATTCCTGACCAGGCTGTAAGTGTAATTATTATGTATAATGAATGGTCCCTTCGAGCCCCTTACAAATCAGTGATTGGCTTATATTTTGGCACCAGTGCTTTCATTATAAGCCAGGCGATAAGATAGGCTACCGCACAAATGCAAAATATAATAAAATACCCTGCTTTCTCGCCGAAGAAACCCATGAATTGCATATTTGTGTTCTTTGAATAATCGAACAGTACGCCCGAACTTTTGTTGATAATGAAAGAACCAATACCACCCGCCATTCCGCCGATACCTGTTATAGTTGCAATTGCTTTTTTAGGAAACATATCGCCTATCGTTGAAAAAATATTCGCAGACCAGGCTTGATGGGCGCCGGCAGCTATGCCAATTATCAATACAGGCAGCCAATAAGTGGTTTCACCAAGTGGCTGCGCCAGTATGGCCAATAAAGGAAAAAAAGCAAAAATGAGCATTGCGCGCATGCGTCCGCTGTAAGGATTCATTTTTTTCTTGTCAACAAAATAAGAAGGTAACCAGCCACCAATAATTGACAACAATGTGATTAAATATAAAATAAACAAGGGTAAAGCGCTTTGTGTTGAATCCATATTATACACAGAACTAAGGTATGCCGGTGCCCAAAACAGGTAAAACCACCATACCCCATCTGTCATAAACTTGCCTACAGCAAATGCCCATGTTTGCCGGTAGCGAAAACATTTTGCAAACGAGAGTTTTACTTCTGTACCAGGCTGTTCGTTTTGAATAAAAGCAGCATTGTCCTGCTGAATATAAGCAAGCTCTTCAGCGGTTACTCTTGGATGATGTTCGGGTTTGTTATAGGCATATACCCAAAAGCCCATCCATATAAAACCCAATGCACCAATAGCAATAAAAGCCATTTCCCATCCCCAGGCTTTTGCTATAAAGGGAACACTTATCGGCGCAGCCAATGCACCAATTGTAGCGCCCGCATTAAAAATGCTTGTTGCAAATGCCCTGTCTTTTTTCGGAAAATACTCAGCCGTGGTTTTAATAGCCGCCGGAAAATTACCGGCCTCACCTACGGCGAGCACAAAACGCGCAAATATGAACAGGCTTACACTCATTGAAACAACAGCCGCCGTATCCTGTACGGTTTTTAATGATTCTTTGGCGCCCGCAAAACCGGTAAGCCACTTGCCCGTAAGCATGCCCGAAGTAGCAATGCCGCAAAACGCATGTAAACAAGCGGCAACAGACCATATTCCAATTGCCCAAACAAAACCTTTCTTTGTATCAAGCCAGTCAACGAAGCGGCCTGCAAACAACATGCTTACGGCATAAAAGATAGAAAACAATGCAGTAATGTTACCGTAATCGGTATTTGTCCAGTGAAATTCAGGTACGAGGTAATCTTTCCATGTAAGTGAAAGAACCTGCCTGTCTAAATAATTAACTGTTGTTGCAAAAAATAACAAAGTAACAATTATCCATCTGAAATTTCCTTTGACCGGCATAGTTAGAGTTTTCGATGATGTAATCTTATCGCAAAGCAGCTCTTATTTCGGCAATCGTATTTATTGCCTGCAAAGTAAGCTTTGTAATGCTGTTATAATCCTTAGAGGCAAGTATTTCCTTTGAAATCAATTTGCTGCCCATTCCAACTGCAACCACACCCGATTTAAACCAGCCTTCAAGATTGCTTTTGTCAAGCGATACACCGCCTGTTGGCATAAACTGCATACCCGGAAAAACGTCTTTTACAGCAGTAACATAAGAAGGGCCAAGCAAACTACCGGGAAATAACTTTACCATTGTTACGCCTTTGGCTTCGGCATTGGCAATTTCGGTTGAGGTCATACAACCGGGAATCCACAAATAATTTTTTTCGTTACTTACAGCAAGTATTTCATCGTTCCAGCAAGGGCTTATTAAAAAATCTGCACCGGCATCAATAAATGCATGGGCTGCATCTTTTGATTTTATTGTACCAATGCCAAGACACATATCTTTATACTTATCTGCACACATTTCCTTCAGTTTTTTGAAGTTAGCAAGAGCATTATCGCCGCGGTTTGTATATTCTATTACGCGAACACCCGCTTCGTATAAAGCTTGTAAAACTTCAATGCTTACATCAGCATCTTCATGAAAATACAATGGCAGAACACCTTGTTTTTGTATAAGCTTTTTTATTTCTGTATGGCTAAGCATGTACTGATTTTAAACATAATTGAATTTGCTCAACAGTTTGTGATGTTGTATCGCCGGCTTCGTGCAGTTTGCCAAAAGCGGCAGCCGCAGCAAAATTGATAATGTTCTGTGGCGAATAAGATTCCGTTGTTGCATAGATAAGGCCAGCCATAAAACAATCGCCGCTGCCGGCTTTATCAATGCATTTATTGCTTGTAAATGCTGTTGAAACATATTGATCGTTTTTTGTATTGAGCGCTGCATAATAATTTATGCCATCGTTATCATCAAACCTGAAAGTATTGGCAACTGTTGAACATGCAGGATATTGCTGCATGATGCTTTTTGCTGTTGCATCTGCATGATCAATATATGCCTGTTTGCTTTTTTTATCGTGAATATATTCATCCACATCTATTCCCAGCAAAGTATTGGCGCTCCATATATTGCCCATAACTACATTACAATATGGAAGTAATTGCTGCATTATTTCGTTTGGCGTTTTTCCGTATTGCCAAAGCTTTGCACGATAGTTAAGATCAACTGATACAATAATATTTTTTTGTGATGCTGCTTTAACTGCTTCAAGACAAACTGCTGCAGCGCTTTCGCTTACAGCGGGAGATATCGCGCTGAAATGAAACCAGCTGTAACCTTCAAGCAAAGTATCCCAATCTAATTGTCCAGGTTGTAATTCTGCAAATGAAGAATTTGCCCGGTCATAGATAACACCGGCATTTTTTAGATCGGCGCCTTGCGGTAAAAAATAAATACCTATGCGCCTTCCGCTAAATTGAATGGGTGAAGTATCAATATTTTTTCGTTGCAGGTATTTAACAATTTCAGCAGATAAATAATGTTGCGGCATTGCTGTACAATATCCAACAGGCACTTGCCATTTTGCGAGTGCAGTAGCAACGTTCAGTTCAGCACCGCCAATAAATACGGGCATATTGTTTTGCAGAAGCCAGGCGCCTTCCAAAGCAGGCGACAATCGCATTAATATTTCTCCAAAAGAAAAAACTTTCTGCATGTATTAATTTCTAATGCAACATACGTTGGAAGAAGCAATTGTACTGATATATTTACGATTTTTTTGAAGGCTGCAAGTTTTTTATTTATGGAAACGTTACCGCTTTACGAATTAGCAGCAAGGCCTATAAGTAATGCTCATTAGCATTACTAAACGTTGCAGGGAGCCCTTCTTCCACTGGAAGAAGCGAAGACAACGAAGCTGAATTGCAATACTATCGCTTGTTTCATCATAATAAAATAAATGCGAAGCATTATCTCAAATCTTTGATAGCTACGGCATCCATATCGGTATAAGTATAATTTTCTCCTGCCATGCCCCAGATAAATGCATAGTTGCTTGTTCCGCAACCTGAATGAATACTCCACGGCGGCGATACAACTGCTTCATGATTGGCAATTACAATATGCCTTGTTTGCTGCGGCTCGCCCATAAGATGAAGCACACGCTGTTCCGCAGGAACGTCAAAATAGAAATAAGCTTCCATACGGCGGGTATGTGTGTGTGCGGGCATTGTGTTCCAAACACTGCCGGTATTTAAAATAGTAAGGCCCATTACCAACTGGCAGCTTTGAATGCCATCTGCATGAATGTACTTATATATCGTTCTTTCGTTTGATGTTTCCAATGAACCAACCGTTGCCGGCAAAGCCTGTTCTTTTGTATAAAGTGTTGTTGTATATTCTTTATGCGCTGGAGATGATAACAAGTAAAACACTGCAGGTGCCCCTATATCTACACTTTCAAAAAAAACTTTTTGGGTGCCTTTGCTTACGTATAAACAATCGAGTTTATTTAGCTCGTAGGTTTTCTCATCAGCCGTTACTTTTCCTTTGCCGCCAACATTGATGATGCCGATTTCTCTTCTTTCCAGAAAATAGTCTGCCCGAAGTTCTTTATCTGCATCAAGCAATAATTTTTCTTTAACCGGTTTTGCACCGCCAACAATTACGCGGTCGTAATGCGAATAAACAAGCGTTACAGCATCATCATTCATCAGTTTATCAACAAGAAAAGCTTCGCGCAGTTGCTGCGTATCCATGCCGGCCGTTTCTTTTGCACTATGTTGAAATTGTATTTGCATGTGTATTTTTTTCGTGAATCGTCGAACGGGAAACGTGAGTTTAAGTTCTTGCATCCTATGTTATGTCTGGCATCCTGTATTTTACCTTGCCATCCAGCCACCATCGATATTTATGATTGTTCCGTTTACGTAAGCCGATGCCGGTGAACAAAGAAAAATAACAGCGCCTTTTAAATCGTCCACCGTACCCCAGCGGTTTGCAGGTATGCGTTCAAGTATTGATTTGCTTCTCGCTGCATCATCGCGCAAAGCCTGTGTATTATCGGTTGCTATATAACCCGGGGCAATGCCATTTACGTTTACGCCTCTGCCGGCCCACTCGTTGGCAAACGCCTTTATAAGCCCCGCAATTGCAGATTTGCTTGCCGTATAACCCGGCACATTAATACCGCCCTGGTAACTCAGCATAGAGCAGGTAAATACAATTTTCCCGCTGCCTCTTTCAAGCATGTCTTTTCCAAACTCACGCGTTAAAATAAATTGTGCATTGAGGTTTATATCAATCACTTTATCCCAGTATTCATCGGGATGTTCTGCAGCGGGCTTGCGTAAAATAGTGCCTGCATTGTTTACCAGAATATCAACTGAAGTATTTTCTGCTTTTACTTTTTCGATGAAAGCATATAAAGCATTCCTGTCGCCAAGATCAATTTTATATGGCCTGAAACTTTTACCCAGTGCCATAACTTCTTTTTCAATATTGCTGCCGCTTTCAAGCGAACGCGAAGCACCGATAATGTCTGCACCGGCTTCAGCTAAAGCAAGCGCATAAGCTTTTCCGATGCCGCGGTCGCAACCGGTTACCAATGCTGTTTTTCCTGAAAGATCAAATAAAGATTGTAAACTCATAACAAAGCCTGATAAGGCAAATAAAAATGTATAGCAAGAGTACATTGATATTGCATAAAAAACTAAGTAACGGCATCTTTTTTTTTACGAAAACGTTATCGCAGTGTTTTAATTAAATTAATTCAGATGCAACAGGATGCGGTATTATGTTGTCAGAATATTATACATCCTTTTCATTAACAGATTGCAATGAAGTTTGAAGCCATTACGATGAAAGATATTGCCAGGGAGCTTAATCTTTCCGTTTCCACCGTATCAAAAGCCTTACGTAAAAGTTACGAAATAAGCCGCGAGACACAAAAGATAGTTGCGGATTATGCTGAACGGCACAATTATAAACCCAACCCCATTGCACAAAGTTTGCGTAAAGGAAACAGCAAATCCATCGCCGTAATTGTTACCAATATTGATAACAACTTTTTTTCCCAGGTTATTAACGGAATTGAATCGGTGGCGCATAAAAAAGGATATACGGTTATCATCACGCAAACGCATGAGTCCTATGAACGGGAAGTAATAGCAGTTGAAAATCTTACCACACGCTCTCCCGATGGCTTCCTCGTTTCTTTATGTGCGGAGACGGCGAACGTTGATCATTTTAAAGTAGTACATGATAAAGGATTACCGATGGTTTTTTTTGATCGCGTTACCAATGAGATCAATACACATAAGGTAACCTGCAATAATTTCAAGGGCGCTTATGAAGCTACTGAACATCTTGTGCGGCAAGGATTTCGCCGTATTGCACACATTACGAGCAGTAACAATTTATCTATTACATTGGAAAGGCTGGAAGGTTATCTGGAAGCGCTTGAGCATAACAGTGTGCATGTAGATGAGCGCTATATAAAATATTGTGTTCATGGTGGTATGATACCGGAAGAAACACGCGCTGCTGTTGATGAGTTGCTTGCAATGCATAAAAAGCCCGAGGCTATCTTCACAGCGTCCGACAGGTTAAGCACCACTACTTTTAGCATTCTTTGTGAGCTGGACATTAAAATACCTTCAGAGATAGCTATGGTAGGATTCACCAATTCGGTTTCAGCACACATTTTTAATCCGTCACTTACAGCTATTGTACAGCCTGCCTTTGACATGGGGCAAAAGGCAACAGAAATGCTTATTCAGCTTATAGAAAGCAAACGCCCGCCTGTTAAGTTCGAAAGGAAAGTGTTTGATGCGGAGCTTGTAATAAGACAATCCAGTTTAAAGAAGGATAAGAAAAATAAAGCCGCTTTGGAAAAAACTTAGATTAGTTTTTCTTATAAACCCTTACATAATCCACTTCAAATTTTTTTGGAAAATCTGTTTGGGAAGGATCGCCACCATTCTGCCCGCCAATAGCGAAGTTCAGCAACATATAATGCGGCTGTTTAAAAGGATTAAATCCACTGCCGTCTCTATTCACCAAAGAATCAAGCTGTACTTTATTCATTAATGAATCATCAACATATAATTCAATTGCAGTTTCATCCCAATCCATTCGCCATACATGAAATTTTGAAGCCCAGGCAGCATCAACGTGTGTTCTGTTGCTATACCATTTTGCTTTATACATTGTATCTGTTCCGCAGGCCATGTTTGCAAGCAACATACCGCGGTAAAATTCCATGATATCAATTTCGCCGTTTGAAGGCCAGGGTCTGGATATGCCAAGCGTCCACCAGGCAGGCCACATACCATTGCTTACATCAATTTTTCCGCGCATTTCAAAACGGCCATATTGCCATTGCTGTTTATTTCTTGTAATGATGCAGGCAGATGTGTAATGTATATCTTTCCTGCGCTTTCGCCAGTCGCTGCTGCCTTCAACATAATTTGGATTGGGTCTTGTTTCTTTCTTTGCTTCAATGATAAGAAAACCATTTTTGCAATAAGCGTTTTCAGGTTGATACCATTGGTCTTCTTCATTGCGCACAAAACCTTTTTCATAACGCCAGTTAGTTGAATCGGGTGCACCATCTTTATTAAATTCATCGGCCCAAACAAGCTCGTATCCAGCCTGTGCTTTTATTGTATTTATTGAAAGAATTATTACAGGAACAATTAAGTAACATTTAAGTTTAAACATGAATCTATTTTTTATTCTGCATGTCATTATACCTTTTCATCGCCTCGAGAAAATAATAATCAGCATAGGTAAGCGGCACATCAACTTCTGATTTTGCAGGCAAGCTGCCGACGGAATGTTTCAAAATAAAACCACCATTATTGCCTGTTGCTGCTTTATATTCCGCAGAAGATAAATTGCTGATGATTGTTTTGGCAACGGCCATATAATCAGCGGCATTGTTTTTATCTGTATAAGTGCTTAATTCAAGCAGCGCTGAAGCCATCACAGCGGCGGCGGAAGCATCACGCAAAGCGTTGGGAATACCCAGCGCATCAAAATCCCAGTAAGGAATTTTATCAGATGGAAGATTTACATTGTTTAAAATAAAATGTGCAATATGGTTTGCCTGCTCTAAATATATTTTATCATGCGTTTCGCGATACGTCACCGTATAACCGTACAATCCCCATGATTGACCGCGTGCCCAGGCTGAACTATCTGCCGCGCCCTGCGCTGTTTTCTTTTGCTGAACGGCGCCGGTATTGGCATCGTAGTTCAGCACATGATAAGAACTGTAATCATCCCGAAAATGATTTTTCATAGTTGTGTTGGCATGCGTAACCGCTATTTTATAAAAGGAAGAATCACCGGTTGCACGCGTTGCCCAGAACAACAATTCAAGGTTCATCATGTTATCAATGATCACCAAAAAATCTGAAGGCCTGGAATCCCATGATTTGATGCAACCCACCCTGGGATTAAAACGTGTTGACAATGATTTTGCACTGTTGATGAGTATCTGCTTATAGCTTTCATTATTCATATCCAAACGCATGGCATTTCCAAAGCTGCAATACATCATAAAACCAAGATCGTGTGTTGTGGTATTGTATTGTTCTTTTTCGAGCAGGCTCAATATGCGTTTGGCTTCACTATACAACGCAGCATCTTTTGTTTGCTCATAGATGTACAACAAACTTCCCGGATAGAATCCGCTGCACCACCAGCCTGAATTACTTGTTTCCAAACTATCGTGCTGAAATGTTTTCGGGAAACGGCCTGCAGGCAATGCTTTCATCATCACTTTATATTGTGCATCTGCATCCGTAAAATTCTGATTGATCGTTTTATCAAGATTCTTGTCAGCTATGTTTTTTTGAGCAAAACAAGCTGTCATACTCATAAGGAGCGATACGGTAATAACAAAATTCAAATATTTTTTCATGATGATTATTTACGATGATTTATGGTGTCCATTGTAATACCTGTATCATTTGCGGCGGTGTGTTGGTGATACCTTCCGCATCTGCCTGGGATACATTTTCAACAAATACATTCAATATCTTTTGTTGTTTCCATAATTCTGTATCATACGTTGGCTCCCATGAGCCAACACTATTTGCATTAAGATCAAGCACCTGCCATCGGCTATTTTCATTTACATTTTTTAAAGCCACAGAAACTTTATCGCCCCTTTCTTCATCCCTGAAAATAATAGCGGCATAATTTTTCTCATTCTGCTGCCATGCAACAACCTGCGGCCTTGATATTGGAATGCGTTTTGTTCCCATGCCACTTAAACTAAAATTTGTTTTGCGAAAGGCAAGCGCATTGTTCACCCATTTGCCATTTGATAAATACAAGAGATGGTACTGCGGCGCGGCATCATCTTTATTCTTCCAATAGGTTGCAATATATGCATTGCCTTTTTCATCTGCATACATTGATGTCTGGTTTATCAGTTCACTTTGTTGGGGTATATGTGTTATGTATTCCGCGCTGGCATGCGTTATAGGAAGATCATATTTCTTACCGTTGGATCTTTCCCACGTAATGCCACCGTCTTTTGAACAAGCATAACATATATCGTGATTGCTTGCCACATCAGGCGTTTCTCTCCATACCCATGAAATATGAATCGTGCCTTTACTGTCTGTACAAGCCTGCCAGTAGGCATTGCGCTTTCCTTCACCATCAATTAAATTACTTTGCAACTGTTGCCATTGTTTTGTTTGTACATCATATTTATTGATAATGAGATTACCGTTGCCCGAACTTCCATCCCTGAAAAAAAATAAGATGTTGCCATTTTGCAGGCGATAGAATTCAGGATAAGTGATCTTCTCTTCATGCATGCCGGTCATGCTTTGTGCATTAGTGAATATCAATGAACCGGATGCTATGCTTTTTGCATAATGCAAGGCATTGTTATGATGATCCCAGGCTATATGTACATACCCATCACCATCAACCATAACGCTGATAATCCGGTGCGCATCCGCAGCATCACCTTTAAAAGCGGTGCGTTGCAATTGCCATATGGAATCGTGCATATTGCGTTTCCCTGTTATAACGTTAGCGTCTTTATCGTAATAAGCAATAAACTGCGTGTCTTTGAATGTTGCCAAAGAATTTTTTCTGAATACAGCAACATTCACTGAATTATTTGCCCAGCCGCTGTCAACATTAATTATACGAACATGCTGCTGAGCTGAAGCATGGATAAAAACAGTAAGAGCAATAAGAATCGTAAAAAAACGCATCAGCAAATAAAATAAGTTTTATGCTTTGAGCTTGTTTTTAAAAAAATTACTTTGAAGAGAACTTCCCGGTGTGCTTGTTTATAAACGATTGCAAACAGAACTTGTAATAACCAGGATTTTGTTCCGGCACCGCGTCTTTATTCAGATCAATTTCTGATTGCGGTATGGGCATTAATTCATTATTTTCTGAAATGCCGTTCAACTGGTTAAGCGGCGAAGCAATATCGCCTGTATTTAATCTTATAGCTCTTTCAACCAGTGTTTTCGTGCGCATCAGCGTCAGGTGGCGGTTTTCTTCACCAATCAGTTCTCTTGCACGTTCATCCAATATAAAATCAAGATTTATCTGCGCTGCTGTTACATGCGGCGCCATTGCCCGATAGCGCAATACATTAATATCATCTGCAGCCTCCTGCAATTTACCCTGTTTCATTTGCGCTTCTGCAAGCAGTAAATATGTTTCGCCAAAACGCATTAAAATAAGATCTTTAATCATAGCAAAACAAATACGCCATTAGGATCAAAGGCTCTCTATTTGGTTGTATGCGGCGCAAGGTTCGACATTGTATCTGAACCAACATACGGTACCTGCTGCCCGAATGTGGGTTTTGAGGCATCGTTATAATAGAAGCGGCGTTAAGTGAGATAATGAAAATAATTAATGGCAAACAGTGTTTAATTCTGCATAAGCAATTCCAATAACCTGCCATCCCTGTCATAAATATCAGAACGAAAATTTAATTGGTCATCTGCACCAATGAACGCAGTGAAATAACCAATATAAACCGGGATAGTTGTTTTTAGTGTTACATATTTTTCTTTGCCCGCATGCATGGCAGCATCAATTTTATCAGGCGTCCATTCAGGATATTGTCTTAGAACTCTTATTGCAAGATCTTTTGGTTTTGCAACACGCACACATCCATGACTGAAGGCGCGGTTGGTTTCATTAAAAAGAGATTTTGAAGGCGTATCATGCAGGTAAATATTGTTTGAATTAGGGAATAAAAACTTTACAAGGCCAAGCGAGTTCGAAGGGCCGGGCTTTTGCCTCACATTGCCACCATTCCATTCCATGTTATGGCGGGCAAGATAATTTTTGTTTCTGCGCATGCCGGGAATCACTTCTTTGTTAATGATACTTCGCGGCACATTCCAATACGGGCTGAAAACAACATAACGCATATCGCCGCTGAATATTACAGTTTTTGTCATTGGCTTTCCAACAACAACACCACATCTCCATGCGGGTTTGCCATCTTCATAATATATCAATGTATATTCAGGAATATTTACCAGGATGAATTCTTTATTGTCAGAAGTATCTTTCGGAATCCAGCGTAAGCGCTCCATGTTCACCATAATTTGTTCTTCCCGTTTTTTTGCAGAAACATTGATGGCATTAATAAATGCATTAGTGATGGTTGCATCGCCCGGCAAGCCATAATTTGGTTTAATCTTGCTGATAATAGCTGCCAATGTTGTATCATAGAAGCTGCTTGTTTCTGCGCTCATGGTATAACCCAACTGCTTTAAACGTTTACGAACATCGGCAACAATTAAAGAAGAAGCATTTTGTTTTATAACAGAGGCGCCTTTTAATAAAGGCACTGTAATTTCATTACCATTTTTTTCTATTTCCCGGTATTGTGTAAGGGCTTTTTTGAGGCCTGCGTATTGAGTTATTACAGCATCGCCGCTTGTGTTGGCCGGGCCAATCATGCCGGACTTTAAATTGCTATCTAATAATTGTGCGAATGACAATTTTTTTCCCGGAATATACCAGTTGATAGATTTAGCTTTATTATTCAAAGCGCCTTCCCATATTTTTTTCGCATAGAAAAAATATTCGCCTGTAAGCATTAGTTCAGTAGTTATATCAGGCGTAATAATATTGGATGAATCTGTTGCACTGTGCAGCAATTGATCAAGTGTATCTTTATAAGGAATATTGGCTGTAACGCCTTGCTGGTCTATATTGTCAAGGCGTGCAATAAGTTTGCCTGATGTTTCAATCAGGCCCTTGTCATCGTACCAAACATAGTTATAATGATTAGTGCGGTAAAAAGTATCAAACTCGTTGCTGAACTCTTTAAACAATGGTTGTTTTGTAAGGAATTTTTGTATGTCGGCACTGTTGAATTTAATGCCTGATTTTGCATTAAAACTTCCTGAAGGTGGCTCTTCTGTTACTTTCGCAAGGGCGTTTGTTTTTGCTTCCTGAGAGTTACATGAAGAAAAAAAAAGCAATGCAACTGTAAACAAAACCAGTGTTAATTTGGACATACTCATAGATAATTAAAAAAGAAAGATAAGCGCAATTGTTATTCAGGCCATATTTACTATTTGTAAACATGTGTGTTATAAATAACTCAGCCACCATTGACGATGCGTTCTCCTGTAATCGTCAAACCACTTGCAAGGTTTGTATAAAGCAACAATCAAAAACATCCATAATACATATACAATCAGAAGGCTAAAGCCAAAATGTTGCGGACGAAAAAGAAAAGGCGAGTTTGGATCAGCAATATCTTTTATGCCGTGCCCGGTGATAAAAAACAAAATAACGCATACTACATGTATCAGGAAAAAATGAACCACATAATAAAAGAAAGGAACTCTTCCATACATACTTACAAAGCGGGTGAATTTATTTTGAACAATTTCTGTTAAAGCAAGCAATATTATTGCAGGACCAAGCGTCATGCACAGAAACAAAAGCGAAGGCGGATATTTTGAAGTGTTGAGAAACGAAAGAAAAGTATAAGCATTCGTTTTCTGTGTTGACCAACGGCTGATATCTCCGTATTGATTAATGTACCTTAAAATGATAAAAAGTATGATAAGGGTAAAACCGATAGTAAGTATCGTTTTCTTTCTTTTAACAGCATCATTTAGCTGAAATAATTTGCCGAAGCCATATCCTAAAAACATTACACCGCTCCAGGGGAGAATAGCATAAAGATCTAAAATAATACGTGATGGTGCATACGGAAAAACGGTGCCAAATGCCGTGAAGAAAATACTCCAGAAGATATGTGCCAGGCCTGTTTGTGGCAGTTGGAAGTAATCAAGTATGTTATGCCCGAAAAATAAAATTGCACCAATAACGATAATAAGTTTTATGGAAGTTCTTACAAGCAAGCCAAGCAATATCATACTCCATCCAATTACCCAGATAACATCCCAAAAAATAATGTTGTATAAAGGATTAAAAGAAAATATCAGCGACATTACTGCTACCTGCACGAACAACAGCCACAAACCGCGCTTTATTAAAAATGCACTTAATTCTTTTTTGCTTTTGCGCTGCCCCGCAAGAAAAGCTGATGTGCCTGACAGAAATACAAAGGTTGGCGCACAAAAATGTGTTATCCATCTTGTGAAAAATAATATTGGTGTTGTTGTGTTTAGATTGAGAGGGCTATCCGTCATAGCAGTCACGTGAAAAAAATCGCGTGTATGATCAAGTGCCATGATGAGCATTACAATGCCTCGTAGAATATCAATTGACTGAACGCGTTGCTTTGATTGCAATGAAACGGCTTGCATAAATGACGTTTAAAATGAAAGATACAATTACTTAACTCTTGCTCTAAAATATGTATAAACAAGAATGCACGGACACTAAATCAGTGCATTCAAACGTGCCGTATTATGCTGCAACAATTTTTTAAGTAAGATTATCTTTTTTCTGCGGTTAAAGGTTTATCTCTTTTAAGCATGGCATCGCGGTTAACCATTTCCCAGGCTGTGTAGAAAACAAACTGTACACGTTTAGCCATTACGTCAAAATTTATTTTATCCACTGTATCGGTTGGCTTGTGATAATCAGCGTGCGTGCCGTTAAAATAAAAAATGATCGGCACACCTTTGCTTGCAAAATTGTAATGATCACTGCGGTAATAGAACCTGTTGGGATCCTTTGGATCGTTGTATTTACGGTCAAGTTCAAGATGCGCGTAGGTGTTGTTGATGCTATCTGAAATGGTCATTAAATCGCTGCTCAGTTTGTCTTCGCCAATTGTATAAACATAATTGGTTGAGTCGCCATAAGTACGTTCAGGGTCAATTCTGCCAACCATATCAATATTCAGATCAACAGAAGTTGAATCCAGATTAAACAATGGATGATTTGTATAATATTCACTTCCCCACAAGCCTTTTTCTTCACCTGATACCGTCATAAAAACAATGGTGCGTCTCGGTTTGTGACCTTTATCTCTTGCCTTTGCAAAAGCTTCAGCAATCTGCAACACACTGGTTGTACCGCTGCCATCATCATCAGCGCCGTAATAAATAACAGAATCCTGTTTGCCAAGATGGTCGTAGTGCCCTGTTATGAAAACATATTCACTCTTCTTATCAGTGCCCTGCATTACACCAATCACGTTAGTGCTTTGCAAAGGATTGGTTGTTTTTGATATACTGAATTGTGCATTTGTTGCATAATCCTTATGCATTGTGTTGCTATCAATAGATGAGCTAAGCAACGCTTCTGCAAGTTTTTTTGAAACAAACAAAACAGGTGCAGCTTTGCTTTCTGTTGCAGGCCTCAGAGACATACGTGCTTTATAAACAGATTTTCCTTTAGGAAAATTTTCCGAAACAACCAGCACGCCTGTAGCGCCTGTTTGAGTGGCTGTGTTTATTTTTCTTAAAAAATTACGGAAAGATTTTTCTTCTTCAGGCGTAGCGGTGATCATTATCCATTGCTGCTTTGTGTTAAGGTTGTCATAGTCGTTATGCGTTGAATCTTTGATGCCCTTGCCTGCAAAAACAATATTATTTATACTGAAATTGCCTTGCGGAATATTGCTGCCTGAAACTGAAAAATCTGCCGCGAAGGAAAATGTATTGTTGTTTACGGTGAAGGATGCGCTTGTAACTGAATCCTGCCAGACAGGATATACCATTTGATATTTTCCTGAATCGCCCGGCTGCAGTTTTAATTTTTTAAAATATGCTTCAATATAAGCGGCGGCTCTGCGCTGGCCTTCTGTGGCAGTTTCGCGGCCTTCCATGTCCGCGCCTGCAATTACACTAAGCTTATCCTTTAATGCCTTTGAGGTAATGGTTGAGGCAAACTTTTGCGCTGTTTTGTTTTGGGCGGAAAGATTAAAACCCACAATTACAAATACAATAACTAATATTTTCTTCATTGATATAAACTGATTTTATGCGGCGCAAAAAGATGAAAGAAAGCTCAAAGAAAAAAGCAAAAGTTATTAACGGTTATTATTGAGCACATGTATTTAGCAAAAGATTATACCGTTGTATAATTCTTCCTGTACAATTTTCTTGGATAAGCCACTGTAAAACCAAGTTCTGCAAATGAGGTATAAATGGGTGTATTTCTGCCGGGCGAAGGCGATTCAATATCTGCTGCAATAAGCTTTACATTTCTTTCCAAACAAAATTGTTGTATGTGTTTCCATAAAATATAGTCAGGCTCAAGATCATTCGTCATTACAACAGGCACAGGCGCTTCCACCCCGCTCCAGGCAATTTCGCCATTAATATAAACAGAACGGCAGGCAACGATGCTGTTATTTTCTATGGCGATGAAATTGTACCAATTGCTTGTAATAAAGGCTGGCAGCCAGTCTTTGGCAGGATAATGATAAAGATTGAGAATGAAATCCTGCCATGCATTTACCGTTGAATCATCAACAAGCCTGACATGAATATTCCGATTCGAATGTAATGTAGTTACAGGCGCCGCATGCCATACTATTCTTTCCCAAATGCCAGCTATGCGATAATTCATTAATTCAAAAACGTTTTCAGGTTTTGCTTTTTGAATAGTTTCGGAAAACTGTATTAAATAAACCGGTTGTTCCGCTTTTTTATAAACAGCTTCTACCTGTTGCAATACTTCCATGGTAACAGGTTCAGTAAAGCCTAAACCCATTACCATATTAAAATGTACAACAGGATAGCCGGGAAATACCTGGCAAATACCACCGGCAATGTGCTCATAGTATAATTTCATTTGCTGCCGGAATTTACCAGGCGCTATATCAAACATGTTTTGCCATGCCTGTTTTTCAATATCTTCAATTTGTTCAGGTGTTATCATTCGTATTATGAATTATATGTTTAAGCAACCAATTTCATTTGTATGATAATTATATACGAAAAGATATAACATTGCTTTTATAACCATCATTTTAAATGCTTTAATCTATTTTGCATTCAATGTTCCTGATTTACTTAAGCAGCTATGAAAAGTTTTTATTGTTATTACATGTCTTAGCTTTTTTCCCGCGGTCTTATTGTTTCCTTTTTTTTGCAAACGAAAAGAAGAAAATAGTTATATGCCGGCAAATGAAAAGGATATAGCTATGCAAAAACATTAAAGCTGAAATATTGATTTAAATAATAATGAAAGCAGCAAGATTGTTCAACAGGTTTTTTAACAGTGAAAAAGCGGGCGGAATACTGTTGGTAATTGTAACAATTGTTTCAATAATTATTTCCAATTCTTCCTGGCAACAGGCATATAAAGATTTCTGGCAAACGGGAATATGCGGCGAAAGCATTGTGCATTGGATAAACGATGGTTTAATGAGTTTTTTTTTCCTGCTGATAGGTCTTGAACTGGAAAGAGAAGTTTACACAGGTGAATTATCAAATCTTAAAAGCGCATCTTTACCTTTTTTTGCCGCTTTGGGAGGAATGCTTGTTCCTGCCATAATATATTTATTGTTTAATTATGGCACGGCAACACAAAGTGGCGCCGGCATTCCCATGGCCACAGACATTGCTTTTGCTGTTGGCATTCTATCTTTATTAGGCAAGCGTGTTCCTTCTTCTTTAAAAATATTCCTTACAGCGCTTGCCGTTATGGACGACCTGGGTGCAATCATTGTTATTGCGGCTTTTTATTCTTCAACCATTTCGTTTATCAACCTGTTTATTGCGCTTGGTATTTTTGCTGTTTTGCTTGTTTTGAACAGGTTAAAAGTACATAACCTCATACCGTATTTAATTGGTGGTGTCGTAATGTGGTATTTTATGAAGCAATCAGGCATACATCCTACTTTAACAGGCGTGCTGGTTGCTTTTGCAATTCCTTTTAGCACCGGCAGCAAAAGATCGGCTTCTTATATCTTGCAGGATTTTTTACATATACCGGTTGCGTTTATCATTTTGCCTTTGTTTGCTGTTGCTAATACAGAAATCACCCTACCTGTAAACTGGGTTGAGGGGCTTGCTTATGTAAGCAGCATTGGTATTATTGCCGGACTTGTTATTGGCAAATCGCTGGGTATTTCGTTGTTTTCATTTATTGCGGTAAAAACAGGCATGTCATCTATGCCTGCAGGTGCAAACTGGAAAAATATTACAGGAATTGGTTTGTTGGCAGGTATTGGTTTCACAATGTCAATCTTTATTACGTTGCTGGCGTTTGAAAATGAAGTAAGCATAATCAATGCAAAAATTGCAGTTTTAACCGGTTCGGTTATGTCAGCGATACTTGGACTTATTTGGTTAAGTATTTCGTTAAAGAAAACAACTGTATAATAAAAAGACGGCTTGCCGGTCAATTTTTATAAAAGAATACTTTATAGCATGTCGTCATGTATTGTTATGCACAGTTTCATTTACCTAAAATTGATGAATTGCTTTTTAGCAGTTACTTTCGCATTCCATAAAATTGCAATTAGGCAGCATAAAAATTTTTATTATGGCATACGATGTAGTAGTAATAGGCAGCGGACCTGGCGGTTATCCGGCGGCAATCCGTGCATCTCAGTTAGGCTTTAAAACAGCAATTATAGAAAAAGAAAGTTTGGGCGGAATATGCCTGAACTGGGGTTGCATTCCTACAAAAGCATTAATTAAAAGCGCACAGGTTTATGACTATATGAAACACAGCGCTAATTATGGCTTATCTGCAACCGATGTAAAGCAAGACTTCGCCGCTGTGGTAAAACGCAGTAGGGGAGTGGCTGATAAAATGAGCAAAGGTGTTGCATTTTTAATGCGCAAGAATAAGATTGATGTGGTAATGGGTTATGCAAAAATTACAGGCAAAGGAAAAATAGAAGTAACCGCTTCTGATAACAGCAAGCAAACCGTTGAAGCAAAGTATATTATTGTCGCAACAGGCGGACGCAGCCGCGAATTGCCTAACCTTAAACAGGATGGCAAAAAAATAATTGGCTATCGTGAAGCATTGGTTTTGCCACAACAACCTAAAAGCATGATTGTTGTGGGCAGTGGTGCCATCGGCTCTGAATTTGCCTACTTCTACAACAGCATGGGCACAAAAGTTACCATTGTTGAATTTATGCCGAGAGTAGTTCCTGTTGAAGATGAAGAAATTTCAAAGGAACTGGAAAAACAGTATAAGAAACAAGGCATTGATATAATGACCAATGCCACTGTTGAGAAAGCTGATGTTGCCGGCAATGGTGTGCGTGCCGTTGTGAAAAAGCAGGATGGCAGCACGGTAACATTAGAAGCTGATATTTTATTAAGCGCGGTTGGCGTTGTTGCAAATGTTGAAAATATAGGGCTTGAAACTGTTGGTATAAAAGTAGATCGCGGAAGAGTTGTTACGGATAAATACCTGCAAACAAATGTGCCCGGATTTTATTCTATTGGTGATTGCACACCCAACCAGGCATTAGCGCATAAAGCAAGTCGTGAAGGTATTGTTGCGGCCGAACATATTGCGTATACTGAAAAGAAAACCACACATTTACCGGAACCGCTTGATTACGGTAATATTCCGGGTTGCACTTATTGCATACCTGAAGTAGCGAGTGTTGGCATGACTGAGAAAGCCGCAAAAGAAGCAGGTTACAATATTAAGGTTGGCAAATTTCCGTTTATGGCAAGCGGTAAAGCAACTGCAGCAGGTGCAACAGAGGGTTTTGTAAAAGTGATTTATGATGCAAAGTATGGCGAACTGCTTGGCGCACACATGATAGGCTTTAACGTAACAGAAATGATAGCTGAAGTTGTTACAGCGCGCAAACTCGAAACAACCGGCCATGAAGTTCTTACAGCCGTGCATCCGCATCCAACCATGAGTGAAGCAGTAAAGGAAGCAACCGCAGTGGCATACGGTGAAGCAACGGATATTTAGGTGAGCGTTGTGGTATAATTTTTAGTTTTATTCAAACATATTTATTCATCAAAAAACACAAACAATGAAACTCCAACATCTAACAATTGCAGCCTGTATTGTAATGGCTACAGCTTCTTGCAATAGCAGTTCAAGCAATACGTCATCCGACACAACAACTAACGAAATGGCTGAAGATACGTCTATGTCAATGATGCATGACAGCAGCATGAGCATGATGGATGATACATCCATGCACCACATGCAAATGTGTGTAGTAATGGAAAAAGGTAAAATGATGGTGATGGACGGTGGCAAAACCACCGAAATGAAAGATATGATAACCATGGATAACGGCACGAAAGTTAATCCTGATGGCAGCTATACAACAGCCGATGGAAAAACAGATAAACTGAAGGATGGCGAATGTATTATGAAAGACGGTTCAAAAACAACGATGGATAAAATGGCTATGTAATTTTGATATAAATGAAGAAGGTTGTTGTAATACAACCTTTTTCATTTATATATGCATTTTTATAAATATGTATTCACAATTCCTCAAATAATATTTTTATTGCCCACGCATAAAATTTTTTAAGAGTGGAAATTTTGGTAAGACTATTGCTTAAGTATTCTCAATCTTTTAAATTTTAAGTATGACAACTACTGCACAAACCAAACAGCCTAAAAAGGTTTTTATTGTAGAAGATGAAGGTGATATGTGTCTTCTCTTAAATATTATGTTACAGGAAAAATCGATAAAGCTTGACCATGTAAAAACGATAGCTGCAGCACTGGAATATTTGAAAACCGAGCAGCCCTCTGTAATTATACTGGACAATAAACTTCCCGATGGCCTGGGAGTTGATTTTATAAGCTACATCAAACAAAATTATCCTGAGGTAAAAGTTGTAATGATATCCGGCTATACGCCCGAGGCAAAAGATTTAGCTCTTGAAAACGGCGCCGATATATTTCTGGAAAAACCTTTTACAAAAGAGCAGTTGTATTCTTCAATAAAAAAATTATTGAATTAGGTTGAACAAATCAATTAGTAAAAAGCCTGTTTCAAACCATATTGAAACAGGTTTTTGGATTTTAAGCGTTTTGCCAGCTTATTAAATCAACACTTAGTTACCGTATTTAATTACGAGTTAGATATAAATCGGAGCTTTTATTCAATTTTGAAATTTCTGCGCGTCTATTATCGCTGGCTTGCAATAAGCAAATTCAAATCAGTAAACTTTAAATCAAACCGCTGGCTTATGTATAAGTCGGTTAAATGGCCACGATATAAATACACGCCATTGCGTAGATTAAAATTATGCCACATCATTTCTTCAATGCCACCTGCATCGCAGGCATCCAATAACAAAGGCATCAATACATTGCTGATAGCATGGCTTGCCGTACGTGCATAACCGCTTGGAATATTGGGCACGCAATAATGTATTACACCATGTTTTACAAATGTCGGATGTTGATGCGTGGTAATTTCACTCGTTTCAAAACAACCGCCACGATCAATACTCACATCAATAATAACGCTGCCATAACGCATGTTTTCCACCATCTCTTCTGTTACCACGATGGGACTTCTGCCGCCCTGGTTGGTTAAAGCGCCAACAGCCACTTCGCATGTTTTCAATTGTTTTGCAAGAATGCGTGGTTCAATAACGCTCGTCCAAACACGCATACCGAGATTATTTTGCAAACGCTTTAAACGATAAACATTGTTATCAAATACTTTTACAGATGCGCCCATGGCCAATGCTGTGCGTGTGGCAAATTCACCCACAACGCCTGCACCAATAATAATAACTTTTGTTGGCGGAATACCGCTGATACCACCCAGTAAAACACCTCGTCCCTTTTCACGGCTGCCTAAATACTGACCGGCAATAAGCATAGCCGCGCTGCCTGCGATCTCGCTCATACAGCGAACGATAGGGTATGTGCCACTATCGTCTTTCAGATTTTCGAAACCCAAGGCTGTTATTCTTTTCTCCATCATCTTCTCCACCAATTCTTTTTTCAACATAGAAAGATGAATGGGTGAAACGATAGTTTGGTTGAGTTGTAAAAAAGGAACGTCTTCTTCCATAACAGGGGCACTTTTTATAAGTACCGGAGCTTTATAAACGTCTTTCTTTTTTAAAGCGATCTGGGCACCTGCTTCTGTAAAATCACGGTCTGAATAATTGCTGCCTTCGCCCGCTTTTGTTTCAACGATCACGTCATGACCATTGCTCACCAGCACATTAATGGCTTCGGGAATAAGCGATATACGGTTTTCCTGTAGCACCATTTCTTTGGGAATACCGATGGTTAGCTTTGCGCTTTGCGGCTTTATATCTAATTTTTCTTCCTGTGTTTCAAAACTAAAGCCGCCGCTGATAATTGGCTTCGTGGTTGCCATCTTTAAATTAAATTGGAATATAAAAATACTGTTTACTTAGATTAGTTTTTAAAGAATCATAAGCTTTCGTTCATTATTGTCTACAGTTTGTAATAAGATATGCAATGTTTCATCCGGCAAAAGTTCAGGAAATTTTTCAGGCCATTCAATAAAACAATAGTTACTACTGTAAATGCAATCTTCACAACCCGCCTGTATGGCTTCTTCTTCATCTTTCATGCGGTACCAATCCATGTGGAAGATCGTACCGGCAAGAGGGCTTGTATATTCATTGATGATTGCAAATGTTGGACTGCCAACTGCATTTCTTACTTCTAAAACATCGCATAATGCATGAATGATCGTTGTTTTACCGCTGCCCATTTCTGCATGAAATGCCCATATTTTTTTTGAACTGAATTCATCCCAAAGCTGTTGCGCAATGGCTTTTATTTCGGAAATATTGTAGGTTAACTGTTTCAATGCTCTTTAAAGTTCAAAAGCTTATGTGTTATCAAATTCAGGGACTTTCATTGTCAATTATCAACTATCAATTCTCAATTATTTCAGTTTCTCATTCTCCCTGTGCCGTGTTGCATCACGTATATTCTTTTTTTCAAAATTTTTTTGGAGTGCCGCTGTAAGATCGACGCCGGTTTGATTGGCAAGGCAAAGCAATACCCACAACACGTCTGCAAACTCATCATTCAATGATCTGTTCTTATCAGATTCTTTAAAAGATTGCTCACCATAAGTGCGTACCATTAATCTTGACAACTCACCTACTTCCTCCATCAAAATGCCAAGATTAGTAAGCTCATTAAAGTAACGAACCCCCGCTGTTTTTATCCATGCATCAACATCTTGTTGAGCTTGTTGTATGGTCATGTAATTAAATTAATGAGTAAAAGTAAAACTTAAAAATACTGTGGGTGTTAATGGTTGCCTGTACGTTCCCTCGTTCTGTATTTTTTAAGTTTATTTATTTTGTTTTGAATGACAAATAAAAGTATTAATCCAACAATGCCAAATGAGCAGTCAATTAAGATATGAAAGAAAGGAATGCCACGTATGCTGCCGCAAATAAATGCCAGCGGAAAAATTGCAATGCATGTTATAATTGCCCATTGAATAATCCAGCGGTTGCGAACGGGATGTTGATAAATGCCTATAAATAAAACAGCAATCATAAGGTGTGCAAATGCCAGCCAGTCGAAGCCATAAAAAATGAATGGATATTTTTTATGTGTCTCATCAAGACCTGTTAAAACTTTTAGTAGCCATTGTTGTATGGTTGAGCCGTCTTCAAAAAAATGTGTATCAAGAATAAATCTTAGTTCTGCCTGAAGCGGAAATACCGTTAAGCCACTAAGTAGAAGGGCAATCATAAAAATAACCGTAAGAACACGGATATGGGTGAAAAGCTTTGACATAACAGCAACGTTTATTGCGAAGATGCAAAGAAGTTTGAAACATTGTATCGCCTTATTAAATCGGGCACATTTCGGATTATTGCAGATTAAGACCCACACCTTTGATGAGTAAATTGCAGGAAGGGGATTCTGACTGAACTTCAGCAGTAAAGACCCAGGTTAATGATTTAATCATATCACCTTATTCACAATCAATCTGAAAATAGTAAAGGCCGGTTTCAATAAGATAATGAGATTGTCTTTATCCTGATCATTTTTCTACTAAGGTTTAAAGGCTTTATGCGTTTGTTTTTTAATAACCCTGGTATGCCTAAATTAATTTTTGATTGATAGCTTTTGCAACAGCTTCGCTTTTGGAGTGTACATGCAGCTTTTCATAAATATGCCGTACATGCGTACTCACCGTATCAATGGAAATAAAACATTCGGATGCAACAGCTTTATAAGATTTACCTTTTACCAGTAAGGCTAAAATTTCTTTTTCGCGTTCCGACAGATCAATGTATTCCTTTCTTTCAGCAGCAGATTGCGACCTGAACATCTGCAACACTTTTACTGCAACAGATGCGGTCATTGGTGCACCACCGAGATATGTTTCGCGGATGGCTTCAATCATTTTTTGTGGTGCTGTTTTCTTAAGCATATAACCCGATGCACCTGCACAAATGGCTGCAAATATTTTATCGTTTTCTTCAAACACGGTTTGCATTAATATCTGTACGTGAGGAGATTTTTCTTTGATGGTTTGTACCGCTTCTATACCGGATATGCCGGGCATATTAATATCCATCATCACTACATCCGGGTTAGCCATTTGCATGTTGCGGATGAGTTTATTGGCGTCAGGAAAGGCTCCGGTGCAATACATGTCATCCTGGTTGTTGATGAGTTGCTGCAGGCTTTCACGAAGCATCTTATTATCTTCAAATACAGCCACTTTAATTTCCATGAAGAACATTTATTTGTTATGTAAAGGAATGCTATCATTTCTTAAAAATCAATCACCGGTTTATGTGATTTTAAATTTAAGTTGTACAACTGTTCCTTCATTTATGTTAGATATAATTTTAAAACTACCATTCAATTCTGCCGCACGTTTCTTTAAACTATTCATTCCATTACCACTGAATATTGTAGAAGTGTCGAAACCTTTACCATCATCACGAATGTTCATTTCAATATGATGATCTTTTTGGGCAATGCATACAGATACCTTTCTTGCATCAGCATATTTTGCCGCATTATTAATAACTTCTTTCAAAACAGGTAAAAGTTCTTGCGTTGTTCCATCGTTAATTTCAAAGAAACAAGAGAACTATCAGTTTTAAAATCAAGTTCAATATTTTTTGCATCGAGTATATCTGAAGCAAACTGGTTCATTAATATCACAGAGGCTTAGCTACTACAACATCATTTTTCATGGAATCAAGAATAGCAATGACTTCATTTTTTTCAGCCTCACCAACTCCATTTTTTTCCAAAGCCAACAATGTATCATAGTTTGCCCTTAGAAAATCCTCTTCACTGATGTTTAAATTAGTATGCGCCGTTCGCATATCTCTACCAGTGTAAGTATGAGGTCCACCAATTCCCATAGAAAAGAATTCAAACACTAACTGCTTTAGCTTATTCATATCAACTTTTTGAAAGTGATGACCAATAACAGGGTTGTTTAAATTTCTTTCCAGAATGTCATTAACAATTTTCCTCACGCCTTCTTCTCCTCCTAACCTTTCATAAAGAGAAGCTTTTTGATTAGTTGCAGTTATTGTTTCCATAAATTGAAAAAGATATTTGCTCTTGTTGTTGTTGTCACCAATAAGGATTCCACAAATAAAATCATCATCATTTCATGTATTCGAATTCGTTGGTCATAACTTATCCGGTTTATACGGTAAGCCAAACGAAGGCCGTGTTCACGCTGTTATCTTTTAGGAATGCAATACAATTCAATCTGTCATCCGCAATTTATCACTGCAACGATTTTACAGTGGAAACATTTATTGCCACATATTACGCCAAACATTTCCCTGCTTTAACTGCCGGTGGGCTGGGCCACCAGTTTCCGTATCATGCCTTTAAAAATAAAAAAATGAAAAGGCAGCATAGTATACCAATACAGTCTTCCCCATAATCCACGCGGACGAAAAGTGGCGGTTTGCTTTAAGTAGGGCTTGCCTTCCTTATCAATTTTTAAGAACTCGAGCCATGCTTCTCCCGGCAATTTCATTTCTGCAAAAAGCAATAAACGCATAGGTTGCTTATCGGCAATCAATACGCGCCAAAAATCCAAAGCATCGCCCGGTTCAAGATCATGTGCATGCGTTCGCCCACGCCGCAGCCCCACCCCACCGAAAAGCTTATCCAGCAGGCCGCGTATCTTCCATAATCCATTTGCGTAATACCATCCTTTATCGCCACCAATCTGCCACACGTTTGCCAGTACAAGTGCTGCATCACCTTTTATCGGCTCAACCTTTTCATCTTTTAAACAGCCATAGCTTGGTACTTCTACATTCTTCATCCAGCGAAGGGGCGTATGCGCACTGGAGAAAGCGTCTTTCCAACTGCTCTCCACAAGATTCTGCTCGATTTTATCAAAAGCCATGGCGACAGCTTTTTGATAAGGTATCAGTTCTATGTTCAGTGCTTCATGCAGGTTATTGGGCCTGCCTGTTACATCTACCTTCATGCTGTCCACCAGGTTTTGTGCAAGCGGATAAGAGGTGGATGTGATAAAATATAACCAGTAGGATGATAAACGCGGTGTCATAACAGGCACAATAATGATAGTTCTTTTAAGATGCCGTACCTCCGCATAGCCAAGCAGCATCTGTTTGTAAGTAAGCGTCTCCGGGCCGGTAATATCATAGTTTTTATGGTGAGTATTTTCTTTGCCTATAACGCCTGTGAGATATTGAATAACATTGCGTATGGCAATGGGTTGGCATTTGGTATTTAGCCATTTTGGTGCAATCATAAATGGCAGTTTCTCAACAATATCCCGTATAATTTCAAACGAGGCACTGCCTGAACCAATGATGATGCCGGCACGTAAAGCCGTTAGTGGTACTTTGCTTTTGCTTAAAATATTTTCAACCGCAAGCCTTGATGAAAGATGTTTGCTCAGTTTTTCTTCATTCACAATACCGGTTAAAAAGATCACCTGTTTGCAGTTTGTTTTTTCTATTTGCTGCACAAACTTTTTTGCCGCAGCTTCTTCCTTTGTTGCAAAATCGCCTTTGGCATCCATACTGTGAATAAGGTAATAGGCAACATCAACATCAACCGGTAAATCTTTTGGTCTATCATCGAGAAAATCAACCTCGATAACCTGTAAGCCTTTAAATTTATTTTGCCTGAAGAAACGCCCGGCATCGCGTATGCAGCAAATTATTTCATGCCCCTTTTCTATCAGAGGCGGTATAAGCCGCTGGCCTATATAACCATTTGCGCCGGTAAGTAAAACTTTCACTGATGTTTTTTATGTATAAACGTACGAAATCGTCAATTGTAAAGATGAGTGCAATAATAAAATCGGAGATTTAAAACACACCTGCCCAGGAAGTATGCCAGGCGTGATACGCATTAACAAGCATCTGCAACAAAGCAGTTTCAATTTCGGCTTTCGCATTTAAATAATTTATTTGCTCTCTATAAATAATCTTCCGAGATTTTCATCAAATGCAAAGCATTCCTCAGGAAATAAAAAATAATTATGAATGGATAATGCCATCACGCTTGTTCATTATGCATGTAATGATATCAAAAATCTTAAGTAACTTACAAATATGAAAGCTAACCTACGATCAAGGCTTGAAGTACTGAAACACCTGGAAAAAGATATTCAAAATGCCGTAGCAGTATACTTAAAACCAATTGATGATATCTGGCAACCTTCAGACCTGCTTCCTGATGCCGGTAATGAAAATTTTTTTGAAGAAGTAACAGCACTGCAACAAAGTGCTAAAGGTTTGTCCAATGACCTGTTAGCCGTGCTGGTTGGTGACACTATTACGGAGGAAGCGCTTCCTACTTATGAATCATGGTTGTTATCTTTAAACGATATAACCGAAGACAGGGAAGGTGGCTGGAACCAATGGGTGAGGGCGTGGACCGCTGAAGAAAACCGTCACGGAGATGTATTGAATAAGTACTTATATCTTTCGGGCCGTGTAAATATGCAGCAAGTGGAAATATCAACGCAATATTTACTGGCAGACGGCTTTGATATAGGGACGTCAAGAGATCCTTACCGCAATTTTATCTACACCAGTTTCCAGGAATTAGCCACTAACCTGTCGCACAGGAGAGTGGCCCAGTTTGCGAAAGAATATGGTGATAGTTTACTCGCAAAACTATGTGGCAATGTTGCCAGCGATGAAGCAAGGCATGCCAATGCATACAAATCATTTGTTATAAAGGTTTTTGAGATAGACCCCAGTCAAATGATGCTGGCATTTGAAGATATGATGCGAAAAAAGATTGTAATGCCTGCTCATTTTTTACGGGAAATGGGGTTGCCCAAGGGCCAGACCTTCAGCCATTTCTCAGATGCTGCACAGCGAATTGGCGTGTACACGGCTACTGATTATGTAAATATTCTGAGATCCCTGATTACGGAATGGAAGATTGCCGGTATGAGATCATTAACCGATGCCGGGGAAAAAGCAAGGGAATATATTATGGCCTTACCGGAAAGGTTGCAAAGAATTGCCACGAGAAACAATACGGAAACAGGCTATTCATTTAGTTGGATACTTCCATAAGCCAACGATAAAAGTTTCCCCGGTCCGGCGTAGAATGTTTAATTGTTTGCAATTTTGACTAAACACAAAATCTTGCATTAACTTAGTTATTATGGTTATTATAAAAAGCCATGCGGAATTTGAATGGCATTTAGGCAAAGAGATTGGCGTATCTCCCTGGCATCAAATAACCCAGGAACAAATCAACAATTTTGCCAATGCCACGCTCGACTTTCAGTGGATACATACCGATATAGAAAGAGCCAAAAAAGAAAGCCCCTTTAAAACTACTATTGCGCACGGCTACCTCACACTCTCGCTGATACCTTATTTCTGGAAGCAGATTGCTGACGTGCAAAACCTGAAGATGGAAGTAAATTATGGTATAGAGCAGCTTAAGTTTGGCCAGGCAGTACTTGTTAACAATGAAATTCGTTGCAGGGTATTTCTTAAATCAATCATTAATCTTCGCGGCATTACCAAGGCCACGCTCTTTATTCAAATCGAAATAAAAGACCAGTCAAAGCACGCTTTTACGGCTGACGTTTTATTTCTTTACCATTTTATGTAAGCTAAAATCACCTCCACGACAAATTCTGTATTCATAGGAATTTGTTCCGTTCATGCCTGCTAAATCACCGCTCAATTTAAGTTGTACATTTTCTTTATATGCAGAACCATGTGTAGGTAAGCCCGAGTAGGTCGGACAAAAACAATCTTCCACCCATTGCAGTACGTTGCCATTCATATCGTAAAGTCCAAACTGGTTTGGCAGAAATGAACCAACAGGTGATGTATTTAGCCATTTATCCCTGCCTTTTATACCACCAATCCCCCATGCCGTGTCTTCACCATAATTGGCGTAATCACGACTTACAGAATCTCCCCAATAATATGCAGTTGTTGTTCCGGCACGTGCAGCATATTCCCATTCTGCTTCCGATAATAAGCGATAAATAACCCCGGTCTTTTTACTTAACCATTTCAAATAATCCTGCACATCATCCCACGTAATACAAACCACAGGATGGGTGCTGTCCTGTTCAAACCCGATGTGATTCCAGTTGGCTGCAGGATTTGGGTCCCATGGCTTTTGTGATGTATCTGCAGGCAAACCTGACCATGAGCATCCACCCGTTGCAGGCCTGTTAGTTTCTTTTACAAATACCGCCCATTGTTTTTTTGTAATATCAAACTTGCCACAGGCGAATTGTTTGATGCTAACCTCACGTTGCGGCTTCTCTTCAGAATAACTGCCCGGCTCATTTTCTTTTGCGCCCATCATAAAACTGCCTGCAGGTAGTACAACCATTTCAGGGCAATCCTTGCAATCACTAAATGTTTGGCCAGGTTTAAATGATGATATATTTTTTGTTTGTGCGAATGATATGATTGCAATAAGCGCTGCTATAAATAAGAAGTAAATCTTTTTCATTGTTACAGTTTTCTAATGATTGTTTTAATTATAAAATTACTTCCGCTATAGCTGGCAGTCAATCACCTGAACATGTGATTTTTATTCGTATCAATTGCCGCCAAATTAATTAGGATAATTTTTTTGGCTTCACATATGAGGCCATGAAAACACAAGGATCATCAACCTAAAAAATAATAATTTTGAAAAAAGAATTTTAATGGGACTTGTATATGCAGATATAGAATTAATAAATGCGGTTGATATAGAGTTAGCCAAACGACATGTGATTGGTGAAGATGAAATTAAACGTATTAAGTTAAGTATGCTTGTTGACAGCGGCGCTTATATGATGGCTATCAACGAAACCATACAACAACAGCTTGACTTGCCCTTGATTGAAAAAAGAAAAGTGCAATTGGCAAGCGGCGAGGTAGCGGAATATGATGTTGCCGGACCTGTAAGAGTTCATTTTTCAAACAGGACAGCTATCTGCAATGCCTTTGTTTTAAGCGGCGACACAGAACCTTTATTAGGTGCGATTCCTATGGAGGAGATGGATGTATTGATTCATCCGCAAAGGCAGGAACTGATTGTAAATCCTGAACATCCTAACTATGCACAACTAAAAATGAAATAAGCACATCTATATCAATTTTTGATTGATAGCTTTTGCAACAGCTTCGCTTTTGGAATGTACATGTAGCTTTCATAAATATACCGGTCATGTTTGCTGACTGTATCAATGGAAATAAAACATCCGGATGCAATTGTTTTATATAATTTACCTTTTATAAGCAAGGGCAAAATTTATTTTAATAAAAGACCTTTACTTTTTTATGTGATTTTAAATTTAAGTTGTATAGCTGTTCCCTCATTTATGTGTAATATGATTTATAATTTTTCATGCTATGTTGTTTGATTTACCTGTTTGGATATAACCCGATGCCTTGATAAGTAATTAAAAAGTTTACGACTTGGTGAAGCATAGTAAAGCCAACAACAAATAAAATGATAAAGATTGCTGCTGTTGTTATAACGGCGATTATTGCTGAAAGCGTGTTATGTTTCATACAACTAATTATTCAGTAAAATTAGTTGCAGGTAAAACGGCAGGCAATCACCTGAACATGTGATTTTTTTATAAAAGGTATCTGGTTTTTGAGTTGCTATTTTTTTTACGAAGTCAGCTGATACAATTTGTGTTTGTAAATGAATAAAGAAAGATGAAAAACAGGATTATATTTCTAAATGCAGTTTTCAGTGATGAACGTACTGGCACGCTAATTATAAATGCGGGATGATTTTCTTCTTTAATTAACAGACCTGACATGTTGAAGAAACCTGACAGGTCTATCAAAATAACAATCCCGCCTTGCGGGCGGGATTGTTATTACTACTTTATTGCAGAAATTATTTAACTTCTACATCAGCACCTGCTTCTTTCAATTTAGCTGCTATTTCTTCTGCTTCAGCTTTAGCAGCACCTTCTTTTATAGGTTTCGGAGCGCCATCAACTAAATCTTTGGCTTCTTTCAGGCCAAGACCAGTTAAGTCTTTCACGATTTTTACAACCTGTAATTTGTTAGCGCCACCGCTTTTCAGAATTACATCGAAAGCTGTTTTTTCTTCAGCAGCAGGAGCAGCAGCACCGGCGGCAGCAGGACCTGCTACAGCAACTGCAGCAGCTGCAGGTTCAATACCGTACTCTTCTTTAAGAATTTTTGCTAATTCATTTACCTCTTTAACGGTGAGGTTAACCAGTTGTTCTGCAAATGCTTTTAAATCTGCCATGGTTTCAAATTTTTGCCGCCTTCATTGCCTGTGCTCCGGCGGTTGTTATTAAAAAAATTTGTGTCTTATCTCTTCAGGCTTGAGATAATTATTTTGAATTGAAAGTGGAAAGTTGAGAGTTAATAATACATTTTCAATTTTCAACTATCAATTTTCAATTAATTCGCTCTTTCTTCCAACGCTTTCACCAGGCTTGCCAGTTTGCCACCAGCATTTAAGCCGCTGATAACATTTTTTGCAGGTGATTGCAATAAGCCAATGATTTCGCCAATAAGGTCGTTTTTGCTTTTGAGCGTTTTTAAAGTTTCCAGCTGGTCGTTGCCAATAAAAACATCGCTGTCAATATAAGCTGCTTTTAAAACAGGTTTTTCTGTTTTGCTTTCTGTGCGGAAGGTGCTGATGATCAATGCAGGTTCTTTTGCATTTTCGCTGAACATTAAAGCCGTTACACCATTCAGGCTGTCGTACATGCCTGTGTACCTTTCTGCATCAATGCTTTCAAGCGCTTTGCGGATAAGCGTATTCTTAGCCACCTTCATTTCAACATTCTTGTTGAAACAAATGCGGCGCAGTTTACCAATCTGGCTAACAGTTAATGCTTCTGTGTTGGTAACATAGAAGTTGTTATATTGATTGAATTTCTCTTTAAGAGCTTCAATTACTTCATTTTTTTGATCCTTATTCATAAAGAATATCTTTTGTGCTTTACCGTGTTAAGGGTGCAGCTTAGTGAACAGATTTTGTATCAACAGTAATACCCGGGCTCATTGAGCTGGCAAGGCTTACACCTTTCAGGTAAATACCTTTTGCTGCTGACGGTTTTAATTTGATGATAGTATTGATCAATTCCTGGCCATTGGCAGCCAGTTTTTCAGGAGTGAAAGACACGCGGCCGATAGAAGCATGTACAATGCCAGCTTTATCAACTTTGAATGCGATCTTACCACCTTTTACTTCATTTACTGCTGCTGCTACGTCATTGGTAACAGTACCTGTTTTAGGGTTCGGCATTAAGTTGCGCGGGCCTAAAATTTTACCCAGTTTACCAATCTTAGGCATTACAGACGGTGTTGCAATGATCACATCAACATCTGTCCAGCCACCTTCAATTTTCTGAACGTATTCATCCAAACCAACAAAATCAGCACCGGCAGCTTTTGCAGCTTCTTCTTTATCAGCCGGGCATAATACCAATACTTTTTTGGTTTTACCGGTACCATGCGGTAAGCTAACGGTACCACGAACCTGCTGGTCAGCTTTTTTAGGGTCAACACCCAGGCGAATATGCAGGTCAACAGAAGCATCAAATTTCGCTATGTTTACTTCCTTCACCAGCGTAGATGCATCTTTTAATGTATATAGTTTGTTTTTGTCAACTTTTGACTCAACTGCTTTTCTCTTTTTTGAAAGCTTTGCCATTGTAATAAGTTTAAGTGTGATTAATTGTTCCAGGGTGCTGTGCCTTCAACATTTAAACCCATGCTGCGGGCAGTACCGGCAACCATTTTCATTGCGCTCTCAACCGTAAAGCAATTGAGGTCGGGCATTTTATCTTTGGCAATAGCCTCGATTTGTGCCCAGGTTACTTTACCAACCTTGTTACGGTTGCTTTCTTTGGAACCTTTCTGAATTTTGGCAGCTTCTAATAATTGAATTGAAGCGGGAGGAGTCTTGATAACGAAGTCGAAAGACTTATCGGTGTAAACAGTAATTAAAACAGGCAATACTTTTCCCATCTTATCCTGTGTGCGGGCATTGAACTGTTTGCAGAATTCCATGATGTTCACACCCTTAGAGCCAAGTGCAGGACCTACCGGAGGTGCAGGGTTTGCCTGACCGCCTTTTACCTGCAGCTTTACAAAGCCGGAGATTTCTTTAGCCATTTTATAAATTTTATTGGTTCAAGCGTCTTTCCCGCAGCGTGCGGGATTGACTCCCAAGTTTATCCCAACTATTAGGAGGGGAAATATTCTAAAAGAACTTTGGGGCGGCAAAGGTAAGGGGAAAGAGGAAAAAAGCAAAAGTAAAAGTTTGAAAGTATAGTTAAGGAGTTGGATACAGGGTTTCTACCATTTTACTCTTCAAAAATTTTGCAATTTCATCCACCATGCTTTTGGGGGCTGCAGGATGTTAAGATGAATATTTCAATACCAAAATTTCCAAAGCTGCACCTTTGCGCAACTTTATGCAAGACGTTACACATTCTCAACCATCAGCAAAACATTTAAGTTATCGTATTATTACTGCAGGTATATTGTTTGCCATTACCTGGTCTTCAGCCGCTGCAGCAACTAAGATTGGTTTACAGTCTGCGCAGCCGTTTGTTGTCGCCATCCCGAGATTCTTTATTGCGGCGTTCATCATACTGTTCGCTGCGCATGTCATTTTGAAAAAGCGTTTGCCAAAAGCTAAAGAATGGAAACAACTGGCTATTTATGGGCTGCTTAACATCAGCATTTATCTTGGCTTATATGTTATTGCCATGCAATATGTATCTGCCGGCCTCGGTACACTCTCCGTTGCCATCAACCCGATATTAATAAGTATTATGGCAAGTATATGGCTGCAGCATCCTGTAAAACGCGTTGCTTTGATAAGCCTTTTGTTTTGCTGTACGGGCATTTTTGTTGCAGCCTTACCACTTTTTGAAAAGAGTTATGCAACACCGGGCGGCTTATGCATCTTACTTATAAGCACCATTTCTTATTCAGCCGGTGCAGTGTATTTTTCAAAACAACAATGGAACAACCTGCACATACTTGCCATTAATGGCTGGCAAACGTTATTCGGTGGCGTATTCCTGTTGCCGGTAATGTTATTCACTTATCAGCACGATAAGAACCATTTTGATTTTAAATGGGGCGGCGCTGTATTATGGCTCGCTATTATTGTTTCCATATTAGCTGTTCAGTTATGGTTGTACCTCTTGCGGCATCATCCTGTAAAAGCTTCGTTCTGGTTGTTTCTCTGCCCTGTTTCAGGATTTATTATTGCCGCTATTATATTGCATGAACCGATCAGCGTTTATACAATTACCGGTGTAACATTGGTAATTGCGGGGTTATATCTTGTACAAAGAAAAAGAGTAGAGAAAGTATAGTAAGCCATAAAGAAACAACTGGCTAATCATCCAATCCCTTCCCTGCAAGAATTTGCGGTATATATTTTTCAATTCTTGCCTCACGTGTTTTAGATTGCTTTGCCTGGGAAAAATAAAAAATGTATGCTCTTTGCCGCCCGGGTGTTAATGCATCAAATGCTTTTTTCAACGCAGGTTTTTTATCTAATTTGTTTTGAAATTCTTCGGGTATTTTAAAATCTGATGTCTTTTTTAATTTTACTTTTAAACCGGCTCTTTCCACCTCAATAGCTTCATAGATGTAGGCTTTTAAAACTTTTTCCAGCTTCACTATTTCCTTAATATCAGTAAACCTTATTTGTCGTGCAGCCTGCACATTTTTGGTTTGCTGAATAAGTATTGCACCAGGATCATTTAATAGAGCGCCTTTGAAAAAGAGAAAGGCGCAATATTCTTTAAACACATGTATTAAAACAACATTATTGTTTTCATAAGTATAGCAGGGGCAGCCCCATTTTAATTCTTCAATGAGGCCACAATCAAGCGCAACTTTTCTTAACTGTTCAATTTCTTTTTGCCACTTTTTTTCTTTATCAAAATAAAAATCAACATTAGGATTCATAGATTCATTTATACAGTTTGTGAAATGATTTTTCTGTCTTCAGGCCTGAAATACCATGATACTGCTGTTAGTATTATAAGCAATAAAGCAGGAAATATTTCATTTATAGAATCGCCTGATTCAATATGTGAAAATATGGCTCCGGACATAATAAAGAAAAAACCTGCATAAGCCCATTCTTTCAGGAGGGGAAATTTAGGAATTAAAACAACTATAACTCCTAAAATTTTCCAGGTGCCAAGCAGAGTTAATAAATAAACAGGGTAACCTAAATGCGTTATACTATCAACGCCACCTTGTCCCTCCTTTATTTTTAATAATTGCACTATAGCGGTTGATACCATTCCTAATGCAAGCCAGGCAGTAGCGATCCAATAGATAATTTTATTCTTCTTTGACATACTGTGCTATTTTAATTTGCTTACGATATCCTGTATGCGGTTATGCGCCATATTGATGCCCTGCGCAAAAGGTAATTGCAGCACCTGGTCTCTTTGTGCAACGGATTCATATATTACATGCATCGTTAGTTTGCTGCTATCTTTAGTAAGTTGTTCAAACTCGTATATCTCCAGTTGAACACCAAAAGGTGTATGCTGCATTTCAAATGTCCGCGTGATCTTTTTGTCAGGAATAAGTTCATGAATTACTCCATTAAACCCATGTTTGTTTCCTTTAGCATCTGTGGTTTCAAACTGATAACTGCCATGTTTTTTGCTTTCTAATTTCAGCACTTTTGTTCCCATCCATTGTTCAATAAATTCCGCTTCCACATAGGCTTTAAAAAGCAATTCCAGGGGCAAATCAAATTCTCTTATTATAACCAATTCCTGTTTGCCATCTACAGCATTGATTTTTGTTTTTTGTTCCATACTATTTTATTTTTTTTGATTTATAATTCTTCATTACACTTTCTAATTTATTAAACCTGTCATCCCACATTTTGCGGAATGGTTCAATAAAGTCTGCCACTTCTTTCATTTTTTTTGCATTAATGAGATAATAAATTTCCCTGCCGTTTTGCTCTTGTTTAAGCAATTCGCATTCTGTAAGTATTTGCAGGTGTTTTGATACGGTTGGCCTGGCGGTATCGAAGTTTGAGGCAATTGCACCTGCCGTCATGGATTGAGACGCCACCAGCAACAGTATGGCTCGTCTTGTAGGGTCGGCTATAGCCTGAAAAACGTCTCGTCTGAGGTTCATTAGATTAAGATTTACACATTAACTGTTCGATTATAGAAAGTATCTATGCCACGCTTAACATATCATATACTGAGAATGCGTAGTTATTTGACTACAAATATAGTGTAGTCATTTAACTACACAAATTTTTTTTAATTTAAGGTTGACTTAATAATCAGTTTAAGAGGGTAAAAATAAAGCGAGACAAATAAAAGAATAAAAAAAGTGCGTGAAATGCTTAACTGGCTTACATTTCAGCGATTTTGTGGCCCATCGCCGAATAAAACAAAAATGTTCGGGTAGGGCGTATTTGAGGTTAATTTTTGCAGTGCCTGGTACCTTGTTTAAAGGCCCTTTAATACAATACTTAAACGCTGTTTATTGCTTCTTTTGCTTTTTAAGTTGGTTTATTTCTTCTCTTAATTCGGCTATAGATCGTTTTATTTCAACCAGGGCTTTTGAAACGTCTCTTCCAGGATCAGCAGCTACAGTTAGCAAATCATTTGGCGGGTGAAGTGCTTTCGCTGATCGCGATTATTCAGCAACACATCAAAGAATTGAAGCTTACACACCAGGATGTTGAAGACAAAATATATATCGCCATGTTCGAAGAATTTAATTTGAAGCTGTTGCAGAAAGCCCTTCTTAAAAATGCTTTCTACAGCATAAAATTTACGCCTGCCCTGGCTATTGCTTTCTGGATAAACTTCAATGGAGCATTTTCACAAACAACGCAAATTGGTAACACGGTGCAGGCCATGTGCAATGCAATTCATCAACAGATAATAAGCAAGTAACTATTTTTCGGATGGTAACCAGTATTTATACCAAATATGCCTGCGTCTCTCGATTGCTTCAAGTATGGCCTGTAGAAGCATTTGATTCACCTGCGTTTTGGGATTATACTCCACTTCTTGGCTCTTTTCGTCATACAACAAAAAGAGAGTATCCTGAAAAGTTTTATTACCATCTGCGTCTTCGATCTCGTTTACTAAAAACTCGTAAACATTGCTTGTTTGTTCTATTGGCTTTAGACATTCCACTTGGAATTGATATGCATTTCCGTTTTGGCGGATATATAAAGGCTGATCTAAAATCATATGAAAGCTTTTTTCAAATATAATTAAATGCTTTAGATGAACCTTACCGAAACAAAGCGGCAGCTCTCAATAGCACACGACCAGGCAAATATTTCTGAAAAGAAAATGAACTGGTATAAACAAAACAACTTACCTAAAACGGCTGAGGTGTATGCGGTACGAATGCATGCGCTGCGCCTCTTCGCAAAAGAACTGAAAGCAAACATCAGGAAGCATGAAGGCAAAACTTTTAAAAGAGTAAACAATGATTAAGCTTACAATGAACCAACAAAATCAAGCGCCTTTTGAGTTTCCTCTTCTGTCAGGTTCAACTCAACGGCTTTGGCGCGGATTTCGTTTTTTAAATCAAAGAAAATCTTTGTATACCTGTCTCTGTTTTCAGAGCCCACAACAACTTTGGCATAGTCTCTTGCAGTTTGCGCTTCCAGTAGCAATTCAAACAGTTCATCGGGCATTCCTTCATATAACTTTCTCATACTATAAAGGTAAAAATTAAATGGAAGCGATAATATATAACCGGCATACAGATTACAACAAACGTGGCAAGCCACCCATCATCCGTATAGATGCCCACAGCGGCAACGCACGCATACAAATAAGTGTTGAAGCCGTTAAGTTGCTAAAGCTTAAAGAAGGCGATGCGTTGACCTTTATCACTTTACCAAAAGACAAAGACAGCATTTATTTGTATTTAGACAATAAAGACGGCATTCCTTTAAAGTTAACGAACGAACACAAAAGCGGTGTTGATATGGGTATTTATTGCAGGCCGCTTGCAAGGAAGCTGTTAGATCATTTCGGCATCAACAGCATGCGCAGCTTTATTGTTACCGATGGCGTTGTTGAAGTGATGAACAGGAAATGCTTTTTTATTGACAAATACAAAACTTATACAGGAAAGAATAAACCAAATGGGAAACTGACATGATACAGGAAACAAAACATTTTAAAAAGCGCTTTCATTGCTGCAGCATCTCTAAAAAAATAAGAATTACCAGGCTGCTTGGTGAGCATATTGAAAGCAAGAAAATGCCTGGCGGCAGGGAAATGGACGAAGATGAATATATAGTTCTTGATAGCCTGTTAGAGTGGTGTAATCAAAATACTTTTTTTGATGTATTGCCGAAGAATGAATCACATGTTAACCTTTAGATTCTAATTTTTTTATGCGCTCATTTAATTCAATAATTTTTTCAGTCATAACGTCGATAGAATCCGTAAGAAACTTTCCTTTTTCACTTTCGATCATGCCACTTTTATTGAATTCTTTTAGTGACAAATCAGAAGATGATCTTAGTTTAAGAAATGTTTTATGTATGATCTTAAAGTTCTTGCTATATCTATCAAACCTTCTTTTGAGGATTAGAAAACATTGCGCGAACAAAATAAGCTGCAGACAAGCAATATAAGATGTAAACAATACAGACATATGGACTGAAGGATTGCCATGAAGGGAATTTTTTTCATAAAGTGGATATGAAATGCATACAAAACCAATTATTACAGCTGCCATTGCAATGAATGGCCAATATCTTTTAAAAAAATTTATCAGGCCGCCAGTTGTAGGCACCAGCTTCTCTTTATTAACACTAAAAAACAATCCGATGTAGGCAAGTATGACACCGCTAACTAACCCTAAAAACCATTTATAATCCATAAGCAATTTTTAAATAAATATACAACATGCGCCGCTTCATCATCACATCACAATTATTCACAGGCCAGGCAGAAGCTGTTTATAAAGACAATGGTATGTTGTGTAAAATAGATTTAACCAACTGCGACTTTAACCAGGCATTTACCAGTAGCTTTAAAAGCAAGGTGCCGGCGCACGAAAGCGGCATTGAAACAGCTTTCGATCTTTCAAAGGTTACTATTGTTGAAGCCGATTTTGAAGTAACCTTCGAGATGTTCTGGCAGAAGTACAATAAGAAAATAAACAGGAAACGCTCCGAGCCATTATGGCAAAAGCTTTCGAAAATAAGTTTTTGATTGCTCATAAAGTGATCAACATACTTTATGGTCAGAGAACTGCAGAACAAGCAATCTTTCTGTAATGACAGCTTGCCGTGTTCATCTAACAGACGTATTGATTATACTCATAATTTTTATTTCTCTCCTTATATTTGCCTGTATACCGGAAATTACGATAAACCAAACTAACAAACCATTAACCCAAAACCATGAACGATAATTTACAGGAAGACTTATTGAATATTGATGAACTGCAGATAAAATACAGTTACGGAACATTCTGGCCCCGCTTTTGGGCAGTTTTGCTTGATGGATTAATTCTTGCCGTTCTCACCCCTTTGGTTCTTTATAACAGAACGGAATGGAGAAGTGGTGTGATGCTGATCGTTATATCCTGTATCCAGATTTCCTACAAACCGTTCTTTGAATATATGTATGGAGCAACACCCGGTAAAATGGCATTAAGGCTAAAGGTCGTAAATTATGAATACAATAAAGCATCTTTCAACGAAATTCTATTAAGAAACATCTATCAAATCACCGGCGGCGTTATAGGTGTGGTTTTGCAGTTAATCATGTTTTACCGGACAGGTTTATTTCAAGATTCAACGTTTAACGATTATTCCCAGCTCAGCGGTATAAGAATGGCGATATTGATGGTGGAGATATTTATTTTTATTCTTTACCTGGTTGATTTAGGATTTTTATTAAGCAGCCCGGATAGCCGCAGCCTTCACGACCGGATAGGAAAAACATACGTAATAAGGCAGTAATGATTTACCGCGGAGTTTACTATGAGACCAGAAATTTTTTTTTATAGTAGTCTTCTTATGGGCCTCGTTAAACAGGTTGGGCCGCCGCCGCCTTTCACACTAATTTCTTCTCCTTTGTAGGTTATCACTTTGCAGCCTGCAGCTTCGAGTAAGGCTTTTGTTTTATTATTGCCTTCAACCATCAAACATTTTCGGGGCGCTAAAGCAAGCACATTACAGCCCATTGATTCGAATTCTTCATCCGGAACTTCTATCAAACTATAATTTCTTTCAAGTAAACTGTTTCGGAAAGCGATGGGCATTAAGGGCGAATACACTACAGCAAGATCATTATCAACCGGGCTTAATATCGACATTAAATGAAACACATCAGCCGGGCCTTTGTAATGTGGTAAATCAGCTACCAGCACTTCAACACCTAACGGTTCAAGCAAAGCTTTTATTTGACAGATACCTTCTAAATTGGTGCGGTAAGTATGGCCCACAGCAAGGGTATGTTCATCAAGCCAGGCCACATCTCCGCCTTCAACAGTACCCGGAGATTTTATACTGCCCAGGATGTTTATGTTATTTTCAGCAAAAGCTCTTTGTTCTGCAGCCGGTTCATTTTCTCTTGCGGGTTTGCCCATGTTACAAATGATCATGCCTTTATTGGTAGCAATGGCGGCATCCCTGCAATAAATTGAATCCATCGTTACCGTATCATCAGCAGGTAAATAAAAAATGTTTGTACCATGAGCTTGCAATATGTTTTCAAAGGCAGCATATTCGTTAATCGCTGTATCAAATTGAGGCTTGCTTAAATAATTCAACGCCTGCCATTGCTGCGCTATATATTCATCATTTATAAATGCAGCTTCTGCTTTTTTAATAAACAGCGACTCAATTTTTCCAACTTCAGAATGACAGGTCAAAGGCATAAATATCAGTTTTGTTTAACAACATCATTTTGCCTTCGTGTTATCCAAATATAAAACGGAATACCGGCAAGCATCAGCAAAAATCCCCAATAAACAATGTCTTCACCGGCGCCTGCAATAGCCCAGAAAGCAAATAAAAATGCAAGTATCGCAATCACAAATGAAGCCATTAAGCGGTTGCTTTTTTCGGTTTTTTTCCGGAACAGGATTATCATATAAGCAGCTGTGGAAAATAAATAAGGCACAAGTGAGGTTAAGGTTGAAAGCAATATCAGGAATTTAAATTGTTCAACCAGCCCTTTGGTATAATTCATCAGCATGAGAAATGAAACCAATATACTTCCGATTATAACGCCTGCAGACGGAACACCCTTGCTGTTTTCTTTTCCAAATATGGATGGAAACAAATTGTCTTTTGCAATTGAGTAGGGTATCTGTCCTTGTATAAGTATCCACCCGTTCAAAGCGCCCAGGGCAGCTATGGCAACGCCTGCGCTTACTATGTAGCGTGCATTTGCTCCAAATATTTTTTCCGCTGCATCAGCAAACGGCGTTACAGAATGCTGCAGGCTTGTCGCGGATATAATACCCAGTACACTAATGGTTCCTGCTATATAAATTAAGGTTGTAACAATTGTACCCAGCATGGTAGCCCGCGGAATAGTTTTTTCAGGGTTCTGAACACTTGCGCCGGGTATGGTGGCACATTCAATACCCAAAAACGCAAACAGGGTTGTGGCAGCCGTTGTGGTAATAGCCTGGAAAGAAGACAGGCCGCTGATATTAAAAGGAATAAAATTTTCTGTGTTGATGAAAAAAAGGCCGGTAATGGCAACAACAACAAGCGGCAATAATTTAAGTACGGTTGTTATCAATTGCATGTTACCTGAGGCAATAATGCCACGGGTATTTATCCATGTAACTATCCAGATGGCAGACAGGCCTGTAAGTGATGCCGCAACAGCGTTTCCGTTTAATAAAGGAAAGAATGTGCTGAGTGCGCTCACCAGCGATACGGCCAGGGCTGCATTGGAACACCATATTGAGATCCAATAACCCCAGGCAACCAGAAAGCCGGCAAAATTGCCAAATCCGGCACGTGCGTAAGCATAAGGACCACCATTAACACCTGGTAATAATTTACTTAACCTGCTGAAAACAATCGCCAGCAATAATGCGCCTGCGGCAGAAAAACACCATCCCAATAAACTGATACCACCATAAGCCGCCAATGCGGCAGGCATTAAAAAAACACCGGCGCCAACCATATTGCCCGAAACTAATGATGTGGTTGCCCATAAGCCCAGTTTGTTTGATTTCTTCATAAAGCAAGTCAAGATACAATTTAATTACACTGCGGTCAGGAAAACAAAATTCGCATAATGGTTACATTTTGTTTTCCGGTTGTTACTAAATGATAATAACTAAATCTTATTCAATGAAAAAAGAGATCATTTTATGCTGTCTTTCCTTTGTTATTTTATTTGCGTGCACAAAAAATGCTGATGATTACGGTAGCAGCACTACCGGTTCGATGGTTGTATCAGAAGCAAGTGTTCCTGGTGCTGTGCTAAACACGTTTAATGCGGATTTTGGTACATCCACTGAAAAGGAGTGGCGGCACAAGGATGATACATTCATCTGCCAGTTCAACCTGGGTGGCCAGCGTCATGAAGCAGAATTTGAAAGTGACGGGCATGAAGATTCGCACACTTTAATTTGTGTTGAGGCTGCCGTGCCGCAGGTTGTACTCAACGCTTTTCTTTCTGCTTATGCGAATGATATCGTTTATGAATGGAAATTAAATAACGATAATAACTGGAAGGCCCACTTTCTAAGAAGTGGCGTTAAATACGAAGTAACCATAAGTGCGGATGGCGATATTATAAAAAGCGAACACGATTAACAGAACCCAGTTTTGGGCGCCGCAATTATGCCCGTGAAGGCCGTGCTCTTAGATATGGGAAGCACGGTTTGTATTATAAAGTAAAACGGTTAAGCGCTAGAAAATGAGAGTGAACAGAAATTAACCGAGCCAAGATCCGGTAATCAAAGCAATACAGAGCCGCTGCAGAGCGGCTTTTTTCTTTTATGATAGCCTATGTAAACCGAAAAAATTATCAATGCAATAAAGGCCTTAAAAAAATTGTTGCAGGAACACCAAGTCGGGCATGCAGATACGCTATTTTCCTTAATGCAAATATTTTTTTTAAAAAAAGTTTTTGCACTAAGCTATGTGTATTGTTGTGCGCATCTTTTTCAAAACTTTTTATTTATGTTGAAAAAGCGCAAGATTATAGTGGATAACCTCGTTATTTTGTGTGTTAACTGTGGATATGGATTTAATAACTTTAAATGATTTAAAATTTTTTCTTGCCGTTTTTTACTGTTTAATTCGTTGCCCGTTTCCAAAATAACATTCAGGAAATATGGGCGTAACAATTTCTTAACGATGCAGGCAATAAATTCTAACCAATTAAATTCTTTACATACAAATGGATATCGTTAACCAAAACAAGGACAGGCGAACACGCAGAAAACCGGCTATAGATCTTAGCACAACCGTTTACGGAAAATTACCACCGCAGGCAAGAGAACTGGAAGAAGCGGTACTCGGCGCCGTCATGCTTGAAAAAAGCGCTTTTGATACAATCATTGAAATTTTAAAACCCGAATGTTTTTATACCGATGTGCACCAGCGCATTTTTAAAGCTTTTCAAAACCTTGCCCAACAAAGCATGCCAATTGATATGCTTACGGTTGTAGAGCAGCTTAAAACTTCGGAAGAACTCCAAGCTGTTGGCGGGCCATATTATATTACCAAACTCACTAACGCTGTTGTATCAACTGCAAATATTGAAGCGCATGCAAGAATAATTTTACAAAAATTTATTCAGCGGGAACTGATACGTATAAGTGGTGAAATCATCGGCGATGCTTATGAAGACAGCACCGACGTTTTTGATTTGCTTGATGAAAGCGAAACAAAAATGTTCAATATAACCAATAATTACCTCAAGAAAAATTATGAAGATATTGGTAATGCGCTCGCCAAAACCATTAACCGTATTGATGAACTGCGCACCAAAAAAGAAGATATTTCCGGTGTGCCAAGCGGCTTTTCATTGCTTGACCGTGTAACGTATGGCTGGCAGCCTACTGACCTTATCATTCTTGCCGCCAGGCCTTCTGTTGGTAAAACAGCACTGGCATTAAACCTTGCGCGTAATGCTGCTTTAAGCCCGGTGAAGCCAACGCCTGTTGGAGTGTTTTCGCTCGAAATGAGCGCCTCTCAGTTGGTGCAGCGTATTCTTTCGGCCGAAAGTGAAATTGCGCTTGAAAAAATCGCACGCGGCAAACTTGAAGATTATGAATACCAGCAATTGCATACAAAAGGTATCAAAAAATTGGAGCAGGCGCCCATTTTTATTGATGATACCGCAGCCTTAAACATTTTTGAATTTCGTGCAAAAGCCCGCCGCCTCGTAAATAAACACCATGTTGGTTTAATAATTATAGATTACCTGCAGTTAATGAGCGGTACCGGCGACCGTGGCGCTAACCGCGAACAGGAAATAAGCAACATATCCCGCAACCTTAAAGCGCTTGCCAAAGAATTAAACATTCCCATTATTGCTTTAAGCCAGTTAAGCCGTGCTGTGGAAACACGCAAAGAGAGCAAAATGCCACAGTTAAGCGACTTGCGTGAATCCGGTGCGATAGAACAGGATGCTGATATGGTAATGTTTATTTACAGGCCTGAATACTATGAGAATTTTTCAAATGAGCAGGGCGAGAGCACACGTGGCGAAACCCACATCAAAATAGCAAAACACAGGAACGGTTCTCTTGAAACCATTAAGCTTCGCGCCATGCTGCATATACAAAAGTTTGAGGATTGGGACAGTGATAGTGGTCCTGCTTTAACATCAGGAGGCAACTGGCGGCCGGTGGGCCCGCAACCTTCGCAAACAGGCGGCGATGACAATGCAAGATTGTTTATACAAAAAGGCAGCCGTATGAATGAAGATGCCTTTGGCGACGAGGATGACCCGTTTTAAATAAGAATAATTTTTGGTGACGGCAATTGAAGCCTTGCAGCACGGTTGCGTCGCAACACTTCAGCTGTAAATTTTCATGGCAGCAATAAGCCTTTTATACCGTTGTTCTTCAGCCAAAAATTCACTGAATTAAACTTGACTGCCTGAAATTTTTTCAGTCTTTACATCTTCGTTTTTAATAAATAAAAAACTCATGAATGCGCCCGCAAAAGCAAGCATTGCGCAAATGCCCATGATGTTATTATATGCATGAATAAAACTCCTTTTATAAGCTTTGGTAATAATTGTTTTATCAGCAATGTTTACGGTATCGGGAGCTTTTGCATTTCCAAGATTTTTTGCCTGCACCATTACAGTATTTCTTTCATCATTATTTAGATGAACGTTGTTAATTCTTTTATTTAAAAAGCCTGTGAAAAATAATATTGCCAATGCCCCTAAAACAGCATTGGCAAATACGCCTGCGATACGCGTTGTTGCATTATTAATGCCTGATGCTGTTCCTGAATAATGATCAGGCAATGCACCCATAACTGCCGTTGTAAGCGGTGCAACCGTAAATGACATGCCTGCACCAAAAATTAAAATGCCGGGAAAAAAACTGGTAAAATATTCATCAACACCATTTGTTTCTTTTACAAACGACAACAATAGCAAGCCAATTCCCGCAACAGCAGGCCCACAAATAAGTAACCATCTCGGGCCATGTTTATCTGCAAGACTTCCGGCAAAACGTGCAACGGAAATCATCAAAATTGTAAAAGGTAATAAGGTTAGTCCTGCTGCAAACTGGCTGTAACCCTGGGCCTGCACCATATCAAGATTTAAAAACAAAATACCCGCGCCCAAGCCTGCATATAAAAAAAATGACAGCAGGTTTGCACCGCTGAATGTTTTGTTTTTAAAAAGTTCTAATGGCATCATTGGATGTTTACTCTTCTTTTCAATGAATATAAATGCAGTGATAAATAATAAGCCACCAATTAAAGAAAGATAGGCTTGTGGATTTTTAAAACCTGTTTCAGGAATGCGTAAAAAACCAAACGTAAGTAAAGCCAGGCCAATTAAAGAAGTGGCAGCGCCGGCATAATCAAGCCTGTGACCGGTTTCTTCATCGCGGCTTTCGCTTACTTTAAAAAGCAATATCAAAACCGAAATAATACCGATAGGAATATTGATAAAAAAGATATAACGCCACAAACCTTTGTCTGCCAAATAGCCGCCTAAAATCGGTCCGCCAACCGTAACCATTGTGGTAAAAGCGCTCCATGTTCCAATGGCTTTGCCTCTTTCTTTCAAAGCAAATGAAGAGGATATGATAGAAAGGCTTCCGGGAATCATAAATGCGCCACCCAAACCTTGTACGCCTCTGCAGGCAATTAAAAAATCAACACCCGGAGAAAAACCACAAGCTAAAGATCCACCTATAAAAATAATGATGCCGGTAATAAAAATTTTTTTACGGCCAAGTTTATCACCTAAAGAGCCACCTAAAATGATAAGTGAGGCAAGCATTAGTAAGTATGCATTCAGAATCCAGAAAAGATCTGTGCCGGAAGCATTCAATGATTTTTGTAAAGATGGCAATGCAACATTTAAAGCAGTGCCGTCGATAAAGGCCATTGCAGAAGCAAGTATGGTTGAAACCATTACCCATTTCCCCTGTGCACTGTTAAGTGAAACCGTTGCCATAGAATAAAAATGTAAACGAAGCTAATTATAAGTTTTTTTTAAAACTTAGTCACCTGTATTGTGAAAGTATGAATAGAACACAAACGATGTATGATTGATGATTCACCAGTTATCTTTGCCGCATTTTAAAAAAATAACATGAAGGTTTTTAAGTTTGGCGGGGCGAGTGTAAATACAGTTGAGCGTATTCAGCATGTAAAAGATATTCTTTTAAATTATAAGAATGATAAGCTTGTTGTTATTATTTCTGCAATGGGTAAAACAACCAATGCTTTGGAAAAAGTTACTGAAGCATTTTATGCAGGCAATAAAGAAGAAGCATTGCAGTTGTTTAACGTTATTAAAAACAATCATCTTACCACTGCAAAATATTTATTGGTTACACATTACAATGCATGTTATGAACAACTGAATAATTTTTTTACCGAAGTTGAATGGCTGTTGCATGATAAGCCTGTGCGTGAATATGATTATTATTATGACCAGGTGGTTTGCTGCGGTGAATTATTCAGCACCTGTATCATTAGTTGTTATTTAAACGAGGCCGGCATTGCGAACAAATGGATTGATGTTAGAGATGTTATAAGAACTGATGATAATTTTCGCGATGCAAATATTGATTGGGATTATACGGCGAAAAGAATTGAGTTTCTGATACATAGTTTATGGTCGATGAACAATATAATTCTTACACAAGGTTTTATAGGCAGCACAGGTGAGAATGAAAGCACTACACTTGGCCGTGAAGGAAGTGATTACACTGCTGCTGTATTTGCCAATTTATTAAACGCAGAAAGCCAAACAATATGGAAAGATGTTGAAGGTGTTATGAATGCTGATCCGAAACAATTTCCGGATGCACAGTTAATACCTGCATTAAGTTTTGATGAGGTAATTGAAATGGCTTATTATGGTGCGCAGGTTATTCATCCTAAAACTATAAAACCTTTACAGAATAAAAGTATTCCCTTACATGTAAAGAGCTTTTTAGATGCGTCATTGCCGGGCACGGTAATTTCTAAAAAACAGGTAAAAAATCTTCCACCAATTATTATTATAAAAGACAAACAGGCCTTAATGCATTTACATAGCCAGGATTTTTCTTTTGTGGGAGAGCAGCCAATGAGTGAGTTATATAAGATGCTGGGCGAGTTGAACATTAAACCCAATCTTATACAAACAGGCGCGGTAAGCCTGCAATTATGTTTGGATGATCGCAGTGAAAAAGTTGAACAACTGGCCGCTGCGGCCAGTGCAATCTTTGATGTGCAAATTGAAAAACAATTGTCGTTGTTAACAATCCGTCATTTTAATAATGATCTGTTGTTAAGCATGACCAACGACAAACAAATCATCTTAAAACAACAAACACCTGAAACCGTTCAGGTGTTGTATAGAAAGATATAAACCTTATTTATTGCAAGATAGTTTACTTGCTTTCAAGCACATTGTTTGATGGATTCATATCGGGATAATCATGGTCAGGATCAATTGTAACTTTTACAACTTTTGATGCAGGATGGTAGCGGAACGTCCATGAACCACCGCGTTGCCATATTTCAGCCGGTAAAGTAAGTGAGTCTTTTGTTCCGTTTTCCATCTCAATCATTACCGGAACAGGCAACACCATTTGTTCATTATTGGCAACGGTTATCAAAGCATCTTTTGCAGTATCGTTATCAACATATTTTATTTCAGTTACAGCCTGGTCGAGCTTATCATTCGTCATAAACCAGCCACGCCAAAACCATGAAAGATCTTCACCGCCAACATTCTCCATTGTTCTGAAAAAATCGTAAGGAGTGGGATGCTTAAACGCCCATCTTGCTATATACGTTCTGAAAGCAGAATCAAATCTTTCTTCACCTAAAATATACTTGCGTAAAATATCGAGACCTGTACCGGGTTTTCTGTAAGCTGCATTGCCCAAAAATGTTTGCTGTGTAACATCAGGAGCGGTCATTATTGCATCGGCATCCGCTTTAAACATTGAAGAGGCTGTTCGCTGTACATCGGCTCTTTTATAATACTCTCCGCTGTTGAAAACTTTTGTATCAACACCATTAATGAAAGTGTTGAAGCCTTCGTCCATCCAGGGATATTTTCTTTCGTTGGAACCAACGATCATCGGAAACCAGTTATGACCGAATTCATGGTTCGTAACACCCCACAAACTTCCTGTTTTGCTTTTCCACGAACAAAATACAATGCCCGGGTACTCCATTCCGCCCACGCGGCCGGCCACGTTTGTTGCTGCCGGATAAGTAAATTCATACCATTGTTTGGAATATAATTCAATACAGCTTTTGGTATATTCTGTTGAGCGGCCCCAGGCATCGTTACCCGCGCTTTCATCAGGATAAACAGATTGTGCCAATGCTTTTTTACCACTCGGCAAATTTATACGTGCAGCATCCCACACAAACGCTTTTGATGCGGCCCAGGCAACATCCCTTGTTTGCTTGCATAAGAAATGCCATGTGAGCAAAGGTTTATCAGGATGATATGCGTTGCCACTTAATTCATCAGCACCTACAATCGTTACCGTCTTATCGCTCTTTTTTGCTTCTTCAAACCGGTTTAAAACCGTTGATGTATAAACCTCTTTCGGGTTTTGAATTTCGCCAGAGCCTACAATAATCAAATTTGAAGGAGCGGTTACTGTGTAATCAATATCACCGTATTCAAGATAAAATTCACCGGCGCCAAGATAAGGCAATGTATTCCAGCCAAGCACATCATCGTACACACACATCCGCGGATACCATTGCGCGATTTCATAAACCCAGCCATTTTGTGTATTTAATCTTGCCATGCGGTCTGTGCCGTATTCAGGTATTGAAAAAACATAATCAATTTTTAGCTGAACTGTTCCCGTTTTAGCTTTAAGCGTATCAGGCAACCAAACCTGCATGCGGGTATCACTTACAATGTATTTAGATTTGATCGATTTACCTTTTGACAATACTTCAACATTGCTTAGTTCATAACCATTCGTGAAGCTACGTGCTGCCCACCGGCCCCCGGTTTGTAATGTAGTTGCCTGTGCCCGGCTTGCTTCGCGATAAATATTTTGATCTAACTGAAGCCATAAAAATTTCAAAGCATCGGGGCTGTTATTTTTATACGTGATAATAACCGAACCTGTTATCCTGTGTTGTGCTGTATCAAGTGTGGCAACAATTTTATAATCTGCCCGGTTTTGCCAGTAAGCTGGACCCGGCGCACCACTTGCACTGCGGTATTCATTACCGTTGGCCGGGTAAAAAAGAGGATTGAATGCAATGTGCTGATCGTAATTAGAAGTTGTTTGCGCCTTGACAAAAACAGAAGTATAAATTCCGATAAACAAAAATAGGATCCTGGATAATTTATTCATGCAATAATAGTTAGGGCGGCGAAGGTAAAAACTAAGCTTACTTTAAAAGGCTAAAACTTTCTAAAAAAAGAAAGTGAAATCATCAATTTCAACCTTACAAGCAGAATGCAGTATGAGTTTTAAATCAATTTATGTTTTTTAACATTAAATTTATTTGACTAATGTAGAACTGAAACGTTTTCTTATATGAAAAGTGAAGTAAAACTTTTACTGATTGTAACAGTGCTTGCAGGAATCTTTCTTTGGCTTCAGTTATATTTTCCTTTTTTAAAACTATGGAATGCCATTGTAATTTTTACAGGGCTGCTTGCACTTATTGTAAGATTGACTACCAGGCTGTCAAATAAAATTGTACTGTTATTTGTACCGGCAGGTTTTATGACAGCTTACATTATTAAAGTTATAATTGATGTTATTGCAGATTCAACCAGCCATAATCTTTTACCATTCGAAATAATTCTATTGTCAATACTTAACCTTCTGGCTGCATTAACAGGCCTGGGCTTTGGAATAGCAATCAAATTAATTGCTGCTAAAATTTCCCGGCGTTAAAACATCACTGAGACTGCGGGTATGCATATTTTATCAGGATATAATTGCTGACAGCCTTGCTCTATATTTACTCCAATCTTATACAATTCGTTAACGTGGCTTTCGTATCAACTACTAAACATGATTTCAATAGCCTACAGCAATGCTGCTTATTCTGCAATGCCCGCGCTTTATTTTGTTAATGATATGAACCTGGTACTTTCATGCAAAGGCGTGGTAAGTTTATAATAATAGGTGCCCGATGGATAGCTTGTCCCGTTCCATTTTACTTCGTGATACCCGGCCTCAAGTTGTTTGTCAACAAGCATTTTAATTTCTTTTCCATTCATATCATAAACACAGAGCTTAACCTTTGCCGAAGATGGAATAGTGAATTTAATGATCGTGGCATCTTTTACCGGGTTGGGATAATTCTCAAGTGAAAATAACGCTGGCGGTTTTTTTGAAGACGATTGTGCAATGCTCTGCAAAGCAGTATTCCTGTATTTTATCAAACGGTAATCCCAGGCAGATTTTAATCCTGTAGACGCGCCGGCAACATAAACATTACCGTTGGCATCAAGTGCAATCGCATTTCCAACATCGGCACTGTCTTTAGCACCCTTGTATTTATTTGCCCATTGTTGCACACCCGAAGCATTATATTTGATGGTTTCAATATCCCAGCTTGGGCTTACACCATTCACATAACCTGTTACATATACATTACCCGACTGGTCAACAGCAAGCGCAAGGGCTTCATCATTATCGTTGGCAGAGCCGTTAAACCTTGCTGTCCATTGCTGCACGCCCGCAGCATTGTATTTAACAGTCAGGTAATCTGAATTGTATATAGTTTTCTGATCTCCGCCTGTAACATATACATTTCCTGCGGCATCCACATTTATGGCATGCGCAATATCGCCGCCGTTGGCAGGGCCATTATACCTGGCAACCCACTGCTGTGCGCCATTAGTGTTGTATTTAACGGTTGCATAATCAAGATCAATTCCCTGGCTGTAGCCGGTAACATACACATTTGCTGAGTTATCAATGGCAATACCGGTGGCACGATCAGGTTCGCTCACCGGCCCGTTATATCTCGCCAGCCATTGCTGTACACCCGCGGCATTGTATTTTATGGTAACGTAGTCCTCTTCTCCAACAGGGTCTCTGCCGGCGAAGCTTGTGCCGGTTACATACACATTGCCCGAGGCATCCAATACAAGGCCTATTGCAGCATCGTCGAGATTACCAGGCCCGTTGTAAGTTACTTTCCATTGCTGTACTCCGGCCGAATTATATTTTACAGTTAAATAATCATTCCTTGAGTAAGCGCCGTTACGAACCGTAGTTGAGCCGGTAATAAAAACATTGCCTGAAGCATCAGCTTTTACCATGGCCCCGGCATCTGAGCGTTGAATACCACCATCATACCTTGCCACCCATAATTGTGTTCCCGAAGGGCTATATTTAACGGTTGTTGCATCGTTATCAATAAAAGCACCGGTTAATGCATCACTATAACCTGTTACATACACATTGCCACCGGCATCAACAAAAACAGCGTTAGCAATATCGGCACCGCTTCCCGGTCCATTATATTTAGCCAACCATTGTTGTGCGCCATTTGTATTGTATTTGATCGTTACAAAATCATAAGCGGTTGAGCCGCCATAAGCATAACCTGTAACATAAACATTGCCCGCATTATCGGTTGCCATTGAAGTAATTGCATCCATGTTATTGCCGCTGCCATTATAGGTGGCAGTCCATGCCTGCTGCTGGGCAAAAATTGCTGAAATGAAAAGCAATGATAAAGAGGTAAGTATAAATCTTTTCATAAGGCATAATTTAAGTGATGGAAAAAATTTAAATAACACCCGGATTCAATAATAGGTTGTGTGAATATATAGTTTTTACATATATAACACATCCGGTAATTTACTGTAACCGGATTATTTTAAAACAAAACCGTTTTAGTTTTCCGTCAAAATCAAATGGGGTGGTGGCTTTGGTGATGTTTTTAACAGATGAAGCATTTAGTTTTTGTTCATCCAGAATAAATTTAGAATAGTTGGTGCTGAAATAAATTATGCCGTTTGGCGATAAAGCATTTATTGCATCATTAATTATGTCAGCGTGGTCTCTTTGCACATCAAAAAAATCTTTCATGCGCTTGCTGTTACTGAAAGTGGGCGGATCAATGATGATAAGATCGAAACTGTCAGGTTGAAGTGTTTTTAAATACTGCAATACATCAGCATGTATGAAATGATATTTATTTTGATCCTTAAATCCGTTTATAACAAAATTATCTTTTGCCCATTCAAGATAGGTTTTGGAGAGATCAACCGAGGTAACATTTGCTGCATTGCCGCTTGCTGCATACACAGAAAAAGAACCCGTGTAACAAAAAAGATTAAGCACTCTTTTATTTTTTGATTCTTCCCGCGCCATTTGCCTTGTAATGCGATGATCCGGAAACAGACCTGTATCAAGATAATCAGTAAGATTTATATTAAATTTTAATCCGTTTTCCTCCACTTTAAAAAACTGCTCCGTGCTACTTTGTTTTTCATATTGTTCTTTCTCGCGGTGGCTTTGTCGTTTGCGCTCTCTGCTATAAATGTTTTCAAGGGGCAGTTGCAGCACATCGCTTATTACTTCGAATGATTTCTGCAGCCAGGCCTCATGGTCTTCTTCATTCATGCCATGGCGGCGGCGGTATTCAGCAACATAAATTTTATCGGCATATAATTCAATAGCAAAAGGAAATTCAGGAAGATCATGATCATAAACACGATAGCAGCTTACATTTAATCTTTTTGCCTGTTTGCTTTTGTGTTTATACACTTTAAGCAAACGGTTTTGAAACATTTGAAATTTTTCATTTGGCTGGTGCATGATTAAACTGCTGCATGAATAAAACAATAAACAAAGCAACGCCAATTGTTGTGACCAGCCAGCTAAAGAAATATTTATTCATATAAGAAGTAGGCACATTGTTTTCAATCATCCTTTTTCTTGTAAATAAATAAACAACTATGCGTTGAACAATCAGCGCTATAAAGAAGGAAGACGTAATTGCAGTTGCTTTGTCGGGATAGCTGCTGACAAGTAAAAAAAATGCAACAACCAGTATCACTGTAAAAACGAGGCTTACCTGCGAAAGCTGCATAATTCCTTTTGATAATACCTTGCCTTTGTCTTCATCTGCCAGCGTTCGGAAAGCATTGAGCTGTATGAAGCGTGAAATAAAAATCGATATTATGAGGATAAAGAAAGAGTAATCCATAGTGTGTAGTTACAGGTGAACGGTAAACTGTAAACGGTGAACAGTGAACAGGTCGCTAAATTATCACACCTTACCGCTCACTGTTCACCACTTACTGCTCACCATCGTTAACTATTTCAATTTCGCCAGCGCCTCTTTAATTCTTGCCCAGGCTTTTTCAATATTGCTCATGCTGTTGGCAAAAGAAAAACGTACACAGTTGGGTTCGCCAAACGCGTCACCCATTACACTTGAAACATGTGCTGTATTCAATAAATACATGCACAGGTCATTGGCACAGGAAATAGTCGTTTCATCATTGCTTTTACCAAAGTAATAGCTAACATCGGGGAAAATGTAGAATGCGCCCTGCGGCTCAAAACATTTTATACCGGGAACCTCTTTAACCAGTTCCAATACTTTTTTGCGGCGTTCGGTAAACTGGTTTACCATTTCCATGCTTGGCGAAAGATCTGCAGTGAGTGCAACAATGGCAGAACGCTGTGCAATAGAATTCGTTCCGCTTGTAAACTGTCCTTGTATTTTTTCGGTTGCCTTTGCAATATCAGGATGCGCCGCAATAAAGCCAAGACGCCAGCCCGTCATAGCAAAACCTTTACTTAAGCCATTCACAATTATAACGCGGTCTTTAATTTCATCAAACTGCGCAATGCTTTCATTCTTACCGCCGAAGTTTATGTATTCATAAATTTCATCGGAAATGATGGCAATGTTAGGATGCTTTGCAAACACATCAGCTAATCCGCGTAACTCTTCTTTTGAGTAAACCGCACCTGAAGGATTGCAGGGCGATGAAAATAAAAATGCTTTTGTTTTTGGTGTAATAGCTGCCTCCAGTTGTGCCGGTGAAATTTTAAAATCATCCTCCGGTTTGGTGCGTATTTCCACCACTTTACCTTCAGCAATTTTTACCAGCTCCGAGTAAGTAACCCAATAAGGTGTTGGTATAATTACTTCTTCACCTTTATCAACCAATGCTAAAATGGTGTTGGCCAAACTTTGTTTTGCGCCTGTTGAAACAACAATGTTTTCAGGTTTATAATCGAGATTATTATCGCGTTTAAATTTGGTGCAAACTGCTTCGCGCAGATCAAGATAGCCCGCAACAGGAGTATAATGGCTCCAGTTATCTTCAATTGCCTTTGTAGCCGCCTGTTTTATATGCTCCGGAGTATCAAAATCCGGTTCACCGAGGCTAAGGTCAATCACATCAATTCCCTTTGCTCTTAATTCACGCCCGAGCTTGGCCATTTTCAACGTTTCAGGCTCATTAAATCGCTGTAATAATGAAGATAGTTGCATTGCTTTTTTATTTTGGGGCACAAATATAAATGAGTTTGATTTGTTGAGGCTATCTTTAATTTTTTCGTCCCAACCAGGATAAAAAGCAATTGCTCACCTTCTGATTAATCATGGTAACGAGAAAAATTTTCTTGACGGCTTTAAACAAACAAATTTTTCGGCAGAACGCTTTTTTTATCATGCCCGAAAAAAAGTAATGAAGACCAGGCAGGGTTTAAGAAGTCTTTGTTGCCCTGTAAATAGTTTTTTGAAAGCAATAATTTTCAGTTACCAATAACTTTTATTTCCGGCTTCACACGCGTGATTATTTGCCATATAATTTCAGCGCTGCATAAAGCCAAAACAGCAAACAAGGCAGCCTCGGAATTTCCTTCAGCGAAACTTCCAAATAAAGCAATCAGGTAAATACTAAATGGCACCAGTGTCATTAAAAATAAACCTGTTCTGTTTAATTTTATTTTAAAAGGACGTTCAGCCTCAGGCATTTTTTTTCTCAAGGCAATTAACGCTAAAAATTCAAGAAACAAGCCCGCGCCGTATAAGCTTATATCAATAATTAAGAGATCGGCAAACGTCCAAAACACCATGATGCTTACAATGGCCGCACAAATTATAATGGATATATACGGCGTATTAAATCTTGGATGTTCTGTATGCAATTTTGCCGGCAGCAATTTATCATTGCTCATTACTTTCGGCACACGAGAAACAGACAGCAGCACAGCAGAAAATAAGCCCAATGTACTTGCCATGCCACCGGCTGCTATTAAAGCACCAAGCCATTGTCCGCCAACAATCAAACCAAGGGCAGGAAAACCCTCGTCATTTAAAATTGTATAATCAATGCCACTTGATTGTGCTGTAACGATTGTAATAATATATACAACAAATATTATAATGGCTGCAGTTATGGTTGACCAGATATAAGATCGTACAGGCTTATGCACTTCACCGGCGTATGTCATCGCATTATCCCAGCCGCAGAAGTTCCACATTACGGTAAACAAAGCAAGGCCAATAGCAGAAAAATGTGTGCCGCTTAAAGAAAAATGCGGCATTGTAAACACAACGTTGGGTGATGCGAGCGCTGTAAAAAATAAAATAATAAATGGCGCAATAACTGAAATGCCCAATACAAGCGAAGCTTTACCAACAGGAACAATACCACGAATGTTCAGCCAGGCTCCGCCCCAGATTATAAATAAACAAATGGGTATTTTATAGGCTTCAATATCCGGAAAAAAGAAGGAAGCATATTCAATAAACAATACAGGATAAATGGCAAGGTCAACAAACGTATAAAGCCATGTCCACCAGCCTTCATAAAAAGCAAATCGTAAACCCAGGCCTTTTTTTACCCATTGATAATAACCACCTTCAACCGGCATCATGCTATTTAATTCAAGCACCGTTAAAACGGTTGGAATATCCCAGAGAACAGGAGTAATAAGGAGCAGGAGCAAAGCGCCATTTTCTCCCGCATAAGTAAGCAATGGTTCAAGGCCGTAAGGGCCGCCGGATACAGTTAAAAAAATAACAGCAATTAGCTGAAAAGTCCGGAGCTGTTTTTTACGCGGAAGATTGGTTACCATCGGGCGTAAAAATAAAAATTCTGAAATTTTAGGAAATTTTTTTTGTGCTCTGCTGATAGTAATGCCGCTAAGTGAAAGACAGCGTTTACACCATGTCACATTATTAAAATGAATAATTATGGTGGCCACATTTCTTCAAAAAAAATAATTCTATTACATTTGCGCTCCCAATTTTGCCCGGTAGTATAATGGTAGTATCTCAGATTCTGGCTCTGATGGTCTTGGTTCGAATCCAGGCCGGGTAACGTGAATGGACAAACTTGCTTCAATGCCTGTTTGTCCATTTTTTTGTTGTAAAGCTTTAGATCATTTGTAACCGGCTAACCTGATTTAAAAGCTAACCTGATTTAAAACTTTATCGCTCCCGGTTGCATTGCTGCTTAATGCTTTTATAATTTCGATGCGTGCGATAAAGTTGCCAAGAGGTTTTCCAGGTTGTTCAATGACATTTTCATTCCTTGCGTAAAGCCATCAATAATTCTTTCCATTCTTTCAAGCGATTCATTGTAAATAGTAATGCTCACTTTTGTTGTTCCATTTTGTTCGCTGAAGGTATGATCCCATTCAGAACCCGGTAATTCAGGATTTTCATCTTTGTCTGCAAAAGCATTATACATTTTAAAGTTGGTTTTCGGAGTAATGGAAGTGTATTCCTGTAGTGCCCAACGTTCTTGTCCTTCGGGAGTTACCATGGCATAAAATCTTTTGCCACCCACTTTGAAATCCTGGTATTTTGTTTTAGCTATCATAGGGTGGGGAGCAATCCATTGGTCTATGAGTTCTGCTTTTGTGAAAGCATCCCATACAAGTGAAAGCTCAGCATCAAACTCCCTGGTTATGTACACCATCTTTGCTGCTTTGTCTACGGTAAAATCAAATAATAAACTGTTTGTCATTTTTTTTGTTTTTTTATTGTTGATAATACTTTGTCGAGCTGGTTGAATCGTGTTTCCCAAATTTTTCTGAATTGATTTAGCCATTTATCGATCTCTTTCATTTTTTCAATTTCAAGAGAGTAGTAAATTTCCCTGCCCTGTTGTTCCTGTTTTACAAGCTCACATTCGGTAAGTATGCGAAGATGTTTGGAAACAGATTGGCGGGTAGTGTGAAAGTTGTCGGCAATGGCGTTTGGTGTCATTGCCTGCAATGCAATTAAAGTAATAATTGCCCGCCTTGTCGGGTCGGCTATCGCCTGGAAAATGTCTCGTCTCATACTGCTTTTTTTGATCTGCAACTAATCAGTTGCAAATATATGCGCAACTGATTGGTTTCGAAAAATTTTTTTTCAAAAAAAACAGTTGGGAGTATAGTTTGGGTGATTGATCAAAATTATTGCTAACATAAAAAGGCAGGAATTGTTTATAATGTCTTGTCAACCCAACTACGGTTAAATTTTAGATGCAAGTAATTTATTATTTTGAGTAAGATCAGGTTTGAATAGCAGGAATATTAGTCGATGTTGCGATTGCCGTAAGCAAACTCTTTATAGAAGACTGTGTTTCAAAATAATATTGTGTCTTATTTTAAAGACATTAATAATTCTGTTTCTGATTTGGTTTCATCACCTGTCCAGTGTCCATATATTTCAACGTACGGTAATATAACTTCGAAACCTTGTTTGGCCAGTTGGTTTTTCAAGTCTTGTCCTATTTGTTTTATAAAGTTATAGGGTCCAACGTGCTTGTAGTAAGCATATTTTTCTAAGATAATTCTTTTTTTCTCCAGTCCGTAATTATTGCTATCCCCGGGGTTTTCAAGTTCTACACCTGTAAAAACTTTATCGGCAGGCTCATAAACCCAAATATTCATTCCTTTATTTTTTAAATTATTGGCTTTAATAATTTCCCACATTTTACCCATCAACTTGAAGGCAGTTCCTGTATAGTCTTTATTGGTGACAGTACCACCAAAACCGTAAATATCTAATTGAAAGTTCTCAGTAATTATTTCAATGCTCATGATTAAAGTTTGATGTTATTCAACACTGGCCATAAGCGAAGATTGATGTTATCAGATGCAATTCCAAAAAAATCGCAGTTCGTTATCAGGGTGTATTGCGTTTTTAATTGTTGTTAAGCCGTTACGGTTTTGATTATTCAATTCAAAAGTTTTAATGAGGTAAATAAGGAATCAGTTTATAGCGAAGAAAGAAGCTATGTCGGAGTTCGAACGTTATCAGCAATTCCTTTCATTCGTGCGGTTCTGGCATTAGTAACCTGGAGTTGTCAGTAGTGCATGTGAGCAAATATGCTTACTCACAACCGACCATTTACAACACACTTGAAATGTGACAACCTGCAATTACCATAACAGCAGTTTGGCGCATCTGCAGTTGGCTACAGGCGTAAGTAAGCGGTCAAGAAAAGTGGTTTGAACATTGTAATTTTGCCTCATAAATTCTTCACTTAATTCTTTTACTCTTATTTAATGGCGCAAAAAAAATTAATTCGTTTCGCAGAACTGGAAACGTTTCAAAACGTTTTACAACATCCGGAAAACATGCAGGGAAAATGGCATGCATTCTTCAAAAACAATAATCCTGTAATATTGGAACTTGCCTGCGGTAAAGGTGAATATGCTGTTGGCCTGGGAAGATTGTATCCTTCAAAAAATTTTATTGGTATTGATATTAAAGGCAACCGTATTTGGAAAGGCGCCAAAACTGCTTTAACCGAAGGCTTGCCTAATGTTGCTTTTTTAAGAACGCAGATTGATAAAATTGACGATTATTTTTCTGCTGATGAAGTAAGTGAAATATGGATAACCTTTCCCGATCCGCAATTGCGTTTTTCTAAAATGAAGAAGCGTTTAACGCATCCGAAGTTTTTAAGATTGTATAAAAATATTTTACAGGGCAAAGGTGTCATTCATCTGAAAACAGATAGTCCTGACCTGTATAATTTCACGAAAGAAGTTATTAAGCTGTATAATTTAAAAATTGTTGATGATAAAGATGATTTGTATGCTGCAATCAACCTAAGTGAAGCGCTTGCGATAAAAACGCATTATGAAAGTTTGGATATTGCCCAAAGCAATAAAGTGCATTATCTTGCTTTTGAATTGAACGCAGACCTGCCTAAAGAAAAAGATGAACAATTAAAAGCAATGTTTCGTGAGCAAGCAATTAATTGAAGATGATGATTACTATTTTAACAATGATGGGCTTGTAGTATTTACCGCAGAGTATTTATTGCAACGCGGTTATTGTTGCGGCAATGGATGTGTAAATTGTCCTTATGATTACAAAATGGTTCCTGAGCCAAAAAGAAGTTTGTTGTTGGAAAAAAGAAAAGAGACAGGTGAGTTGTGAATCATAAACCTGAATCGTTAAAGGTGAAACCTGAATGCTTCGAAACTCCTAAGTGGCAGTTAGAGTCAAAATATATCGAACATCAAAAAATCAGACATCAGGAGATTAAAAATGGCTGACAATAAACACCTGAAGGACCTTACGAATAAACATTCTTTTTTTGAAGATGTTTGGGATGTTGCGCGTCAAATTCCAAAGGGAAGAGTTACAAGTTATGGTGCTATTGCCAATTATCTCGGAACAAAAATGAGCGCCCGTATGGTTGGCTGGGCGATGGGTGCATCGGTATATGCAAAACCTAAAGTGCCTGCGCACCGTGTTGTAAACCGTGTTGGTTTATTGAGCGGCAAGATACATTTTGGCTCAGCCGATGAAATGCAGAAACGCCTGGAGAAAGAAAAAATCAAAGTAGAGAATGATAAGGTTGTTGATTTTGAAAAACTGTTTTGGGACCCGGCTAAAGAGTTGTTGCTATGAAGTTTTATTGTTATCAACAAACCATTTCACCGCGAGTTCATAGCCTTTCAAGCCTAATCCAAATATACTGCCTGCAGATTTACCTGAAACATGAGAAAGCTTTCTGAAATCTTCACGCGCATGCACATTGCTTATATGCACTTCAATCACTTTTGTTTTTATGGCGGCAATGGCGTCGCCAAGCGCAACAGACGTGTGTGTGTAACCCCCTGGATTGAAAACAATACCATCGTAACTAAACCCTACGCTTTGTAATTCATTTATCAGCTCGCCTTCAACATTACTTTGATAATAATGAAATTCAACTGTTGGGAAAATTTGTTTTAATTCCTGAAGATAATCGTCAAACGATTTACTGCCGTAAACTTCAGGTTCACGCTTTCCAAGCAGGTTAAGGTTCGGCCCGTTAATGATCGCAATTTTCATAATAAGAACTTTATAAAAAACCTTGAAGGTTTTGTATGTGTACTGTAAAAGTTTAAGCGCTAAAACCTTCAAGGTTTTGCTAATTGTAATAAGGATTTATTTCAAGTTCACGCACATCATCTTCAGCATAATTTTTTATCTCGTTGTATAAAGTATCCCGTTCAACCGGTTCGCGCTTTACCTGTTTGATCAATGAAACAAGTTGTGCTGTTGATAGGGCAGGGGTTTGTTCTTCACTGCCTGCCATTGAATAAATTTTTGTTGTATCATCAATTGTTCCATCCAGGTCATTCACGCCAAATGATAAACTCAACTGCGCATTTTGCCTGCCGAGCATAGGCCAGTAAGCTTTCAGGTGCGGGAAATTATCAAGATATAAACGCGCAATTGAATACAGTTTCATGTCTTCAATCAATGAGCTTTCAGGTATATTGCTCATATCGTTATCCTTATTGCGAAATTTCAATGGAATAAAAGTATTAAAGCCATGCGTTTCATCCTGCAGTTGACGCAAACGTTCCATGTGGTCAACACGATGCCAATACTTTTCTATATGGCCAAACAACATAGTTGCATTGGTGTGCATACCTAAATTATGCGCTGTTTTATGAATGTGCAGCCAGCCAGCTGCATCTACTTTGTCAGCGCAAATTTGTTCACGTATGTCGGGATGAAAAATTTCGGCGCCGCCGCCAGGCAACGAATCCAGCCCGGCTTCATGCAATAGTTTCATTCCATCTTCTGTACTGAGCTTTGCCTTACGAAACATGTAATCGAGTTCAACGGCCGTAAAACCTTTTATATGCAGATCGGGGCGATGCGCTTTAATTGAACGCAGCAAATCTTCAAAAAAATATAAATTCATTTTAGGATGAACGCCGCCAACAATATGCACTTCTGTCACAGGTTTGCCATCGTACTTCTGAATGATGTGCATCATCTGTTCTTTGCTTAATTCCCAGCCCTCGTCGCGATGTGCATATAGGCGTGAGTAAGAACAGAAATTGCAGGAGAACACACAAACATTGGTTGGCTCTATATGAAAATTGCGGTTGAAATACGTTTTATTGCCATGCCGTTTTTCACGTACAAAATTTGCCAAAGCGCCGACGTATGGCAGGCCGGATTTTTCAAAAAGTGTTACGCCTTCATCAAAATTTAAACGTTTATTGCTTAAAACTTTTTCGCCTATAAATCTTAATTCAGCATCTTTTTCCTGCGCAACCAAAACTTCTATGGGGTTATTCATGCTGCAAATTTATACATGTTTAAAGTTTAATAGTTCACATGTTTACCGGTTCACGCGTTAAGAGTTTATGAATTTGTTTAAAGTTTAAGGCTTGAAGTTCTTTGCTTCATTATGCACTGCCGAATTTGAAACTGTAAAATCAAAAGATTTATGGTTAAGGCTTAACCATGTGGCTGAAGTTTTTTTATAGTTAAGAATTTTATGCAGGTAGTTTCAATAAAAGATGCATGGACTGGAAACCTTAGCTGCCATATAAATATACTGTTGCAGTGATGCGACGCAACCGTGATGCCATCTGTTCATTTGCCGGTAGCCAAAAAATAACCATGGTTTTTAAATAAAAAAATGAGCAGGCTCATATCAACAATTAAATCTATGGCTTTCACGTTTGACGGTTCACGATTGACAAAAACTAATGTATTATCTCCAGCAGAAATAATATGGTCATAAAAAAAATGCTGAATAAACCGGCCAGGAATGTGTATTCTGCTATGGTTTCGTATATATCAGCACGGCGCGTTTTGCTGCGTATTGAAAGGAATGAACACAAACAACTGGTCATGAAAAGCACAAACGATACGGCTGTTACCTGGTCTATGATGGTAACTGCGCTAAACTTGAAAAGCTTAATAGAAGTTAGTACAACAAAGCAAAACCCAAGAAAGTTAGAGGAAGCATTTAATATTTGCGGCGCTTTGTTATTTCCGTTACTATTTGTTGACATAGCTCAATAGATGCGCAGCGGTTATAAAATTACTTGATCGTTAATGTTTTTATCTGCTTCACATTCATAAACTGTTTGAACTTTGGCTGATACACTTCAGCTTCAATATAAGAAAGCGAAACATTTTTGTTTTTCAGTTTTGTTGCAGGGTCTTTTATCCATTCATCTGAGCCGGGAACATAATTGTAATAGATAAAATTAAGTTCACGGCCCGCAGTTGTTTTAACGGTTATATAAGTAAAGTCTTTTTCTTCAACATTAATAACTGTGCCGTCAACGCTTTCAGCCGTTTGTGTTTCAACCTGCGCAGGCATTGAAAGGTTAAAGCCATCAGCATCGCCGTTGGCTGCCATAGCACTTGCTATTTTAAGAAAAGACGGGCAATTTATTTTCATCATTTCCATGCCAAGCTGCGTTGCAATTTCCTGGGCGGCTTCCATATCGCCGCCGGACATAACTTTTGCAATAAAGCCGGGAGAAGATGTGAGGCAGCTTAAGAATGCCTGTTGCAGTTGTTGTGTTGAACTTGAATCGGAAAGATGCGATTTGTCAAGGCAATCACACACGGCTATTGCAGTTGCATGTATTGAAGTGTCTTTGCCGGATTGAGCATTTGCAGCAATAAAAATGGTTAATGCAAATAAAGAAGATAATATTTTTTTCATGCGTTTATTAATGTTTGTGTAATTGCAAAAAGGATTGCATTCAATCGTAACATTAATAAAGCTAATACAAACCTGTTTATACCAATCACCTGCGCAAGTAAATTTATATTTTGATTTGCCGGTAAATTATGCACGGGTATTTTTTAATGAAAGCATTTTTTATCAGAATTTTATGGCGTTTAGTCGCTTTGTTAAAAAAGATTTTTCACCGATTTTTGCCGCATAACGCTCTTCATGATCAGTAAGCTTTGCAACAAGATATTCCTGCAATCAATAAGTGATTATCATATTTATGACGATGTTGATGCAACTGAAAACAATCCTTACGAATTAGCTTCTCCTGAGCACTTATTCTACAAAAAGAACTGGATCGACACCGTTCAATGGCATTTGGAAGACATAATTCGTGCGCCCGCAATTGATCCTTTGCTTGCCCTCCAGATAAAAAGAAGAATTGATGAATCAAACCAGGAAAGAACCAATCTTGTAGAATATATCGACAGTTATTTCCTGGACAAATACAAGGATGTAAAGGTGCAGCCTGATGCGCGGTTTAATACGGAAAGTCCTGCGTGGGCAATAGACAGGCTCTCAATTCTTGCCCTAAAAATTTATCACATGCGGCAGGAGGCTGAAAGAGAAGATGCAACAGAAGCGCACCGCCTTGCCTGTGCCCATAAGCTTGAAATTCTTTTACAGCAGCAGGCAGATCTTTCAACTGCTATTGATGAATTGTTGCATGAAATAGAAGAAGGCAAAAAATATATGAAGGTGTATAAGCAAATGAAAATGTATAATGATCCTTCGTTAAATCCCGTTTTATACGGTAAGAAAAATTAACCGGTGAAAGATCCATCAAACACGCATCTACTTGTTTTCAGGTTTTCTTCAATGGGCGATGTTGCCATGACCGTGCCGGTACTAAAACAATTGCTCAACCAATACCCCAAAGTAAATATCACTTTTGTTTCAGACAGTAAATTCAGTGCACTGTTTGAGGACATTGAACGCCTTCATTTTTTTGGCGCAGATATTCACGGAAAATACAACGGCTTTAAGGGCTTGCTTAATCTTTTCAATGCATTAAAAAAAATAAACAACATCACGGCTGTGGCAGATCTGCATGATGTGTTGCGCACCAAAATGCTTTCGTTTTTATTTCAATCCGCAGGTAAAAAAGTAAAGCGTATTGATAAAGGCAGGAAAGAAAAAAAAGCTTTGACAAGAAAGCGTAATAAACAACTTATTCCTTTACGTTCTACTTTTCAACGCTATGCAGATGTATTTATGGCGCTTGGTTATCCGCTTCAGCTTTCAACAACTCAACAACGTGTCAGATTAACGCCCGGCAATACGGTTCAGCAATTTTTAAATAACAGCGACATAAAAATTGGTATTGCGCCTATTGGCAAGCACAAAGAAAAAACTTATCCCATTCCCGAAATGGAAAAAGTGATTGCTGCTTTAGATAAAAATTATACACTGTTTCTTTTTGGCGGCAGCAATGACAGATCGCAGTTTGAAACCTGGGAAAAAATGTTTGCCAATGTTGTAAACATGGCGGGTAGATTAGCATTAAAAGATGAGCTTACACTTATCAGCAATCTTCATTTGATGATAAGTATGGATTCTGCAAATATGCACCTTGCCTCGTTATATGGTGTGCCTGTTGTAAGCGTTTGGGGTGCAACGCATCCATTTGCGGGCTTTTATGGTTTTGGTCAAAACCCTGAAAATGCAGTGCAGAAAGAACTTTATTGCAGGCCTTGCTCTGTGTTTGGCAACAAACCTTGTTATCGTGGCGATTGGGCGTGCATGCAAATTATTTCGCCTCAGCAAATAATTAATAAGATTGAAGATATATTGAACAACCCGGTTAATTAATAGTTGTATAATTTTTTATTACCGGCTAATGAACTTTACTCATCACGGTTGTGTCACTCCCTTGTGCTACATATTTTCATAGCAGCTAAAATTTCCTGTTCAGATATTTTTATTAAAATATCAGCTTAAAATTCTCCGTTACAAAAGGACTTTAGCGACATTATTTAAACATTAAACCTTAAACATTTCAACCAATTAACATGTGAAGACGCAAACATGTGCACTCGTGAACTTTACTTCCCCATCCATTTTTTAAAGTCCGATACTTTCTCCCGGCTTACAATGGCTTCTTTATCAACATCAGGTTTTAAATGCAACAACAAACGGTTGCCAAAATAATCATGTATCTGGCTTATACTTTTTACGGAAACATAAAAAGCGCGGCTGATCCGAAAATATCTTTGCGGGTCAAGCATTTCTTCCAGTTCATCCATTGTGTAATCAACAACAAATTTTCGGTTATCATCTGTTTTGAAAAAGTTCAATCTACCATCACTGAAAAAGTAGGCTATTTCGTCCACTTCAATAGAAACAAGCTTTTGCCCATGCTTCACTAAAAATCTTTTTCTGAATTCTTTAGGCTGCAGTTTCTGCTGTAATTCCTTCACTAAGAAATCCATGTTCAGTTCAGGCTTATTGCCATTGCCTTCGGCATATATTTTTTTCATTTGTTTATACTTGTTCAATGCCGATTCAAGGTCTTCTTTTTGTATAGGCTTAAGCAGGTAATCAATGCTGTTTACTTTAAAAGCTTTTAATGCATACTCATCATACGAGGTGGTAAACACAACAGCGCTTTTAACCTGAACGCGGCTGAAGATTTCAAAGCTTTGCCCGTCGCTGAGTTCAATATCCATTAAGATAAGATCAGGCGAAGGATTATTTTCAAGCCATTCAACCGTACCGTTAATGCTGTCAGATACACCAACAACTTCCGCTTTATCATCTACTTCGCTTAAGGTTTTCTTTATTTTTTTTACTGCCAGTTCTTCGTCTTCAACAATGAGGATTTTCATATTTTTATTTTTAAGTTGGTTAATTGTTATATGCCGAATCTGTTTTTTGAATAAACGCAAATTTCATATTCCCGGTGTTGTTCCATATCAAGGGAAGCACGACGGTGAAATTTCTTCCATCCTGCAAAATCTCAAAACCGTTAACGTTCAGTAATTCATACTTCAATCTTATGTTAGCCAGGCCTATTTTATTGGATGGCATGTTTATCTTTTTTAGCTGAAGATTGTTGTTTACAGCAAGCCGGTAACCTCCCGTACTGAAAATATCTATCAGCAAGGGCTGTAATTTTGAAACAATATTATGCTTAACTGCATTTTCAACAAGCAATTGCAGGCTCAACGATGGCAGTAAACATTTGTGATACTTCTTATCAACTTCAACCTGTAATTCAATTGCGTCTCCATGCCTTGTTTTCAAAAGATTAAAATACGAATGTATAAAGTTCAATTCATCGCTTACGGTTGATAAGCCATTTTCGTTGCTGCGCAATAAGTAACGGTATACTTTGCTGAGCTCGTTTAAAAACATTTCCGCCTGCTGTTTGTCTACATTTATTAAAGATGATAAAGTGTTAAAACAATTGAAGAGAAAATGCGGGTTCACCTGGCTCTTTAATGTATCAAACTCCTGCTGAATGTTTAACTGCTGCATGGCTTCTTTCTCAATGATGCTGTCTTTGTATTTTTTATAGATGAACTCAGATTCCCATAAGGTGTCTGAAAGCATAACCATTGCAATTACCACCCATATTGATAAATTCAGTTGCTGCAGATCTTTTTTAAAACCAAATAACGAAGCGGCATCATATACATTAAACACAACAGTAAACACAGCAATGGTTATAATGATATGCGCAAGCACAATTAATATAATCCTCTTAACAGTTTGATCCAGGCGCGGTAGCGCTATTTGTATTTCGTGCATTACAATTACATCAAGGTAAAAAGCAAAAACGCCTATGCCATAATTGATGCAAAAGCTAATAAGCAAAGCTTCCGGTTTATGCCAGATACTATCGCCGAACATTATGTAAAGTGTAACAATATCAATAACGGGCATTAAAATCAGGAAGCTGATCCACTCTGTTCGTGTTGGCTTAAAGATGTTCATACAACTGCCTGCGCCTCCCTGTTAATAAAGGGCAAGCGTATAAGCCGCTCGTTCTCCCTGTCTGTAATACTTAAATTGCCCTGGTTCAGCAACCTGTATTTACTTACGAGATTATCCAGGCCGGCCTCGTAGTCAAATGCATCCGTTACAATTTTTGGCTGTATGTTGTTTTTAATGGTCACGGCGCCCGTATCGTCTGAACAGATAAATATTTTTAAAGGCGATTTTTTTTGAATAATGTTTTGGCTGAACGCATTTTCAACTACCACCTGCAAACTTAAAGGTGGTAATAAGCAGTTCTTATAAGCTTCATTCACCTGCATATTTATTTCAAGGCCTTCGCCATAACGCGCTTTCAGCAATGCGTAATAAGACTCGATAAAATGTAATTCGTTTTCCAACGGTACCAGCAACTCTTCATCGTTTCGCAACATGTACCTGTAAACTTTTGTCATTTCATTTAAAAAATCTTCAGCTTCATTGCCTGATTCATTAATAAGGCTTGACAAAGAATTAAGACAATTAAACAAAAAATGCGGGTTAACCTGGCTTTTTAAACTTAGCAACTGTCCTTGCTTAACCGTTTTTTTTAATTCTTCTGTTTCCATCAGGCTGGCCTTCCATTTTTCAAACCTTGATACACCTTCATGCAAGAAAGTCAGAAAGGCGTTTAACACACCCATGCATATATAAGCAAGTGTAAAACCGCTTTCATTAAAACTATAGCCATAAAACCGCGTTAAAGCATAACCCGAAAACAGCGAATAAAGAAACAAACCTGATATGATAATAAAAATGATGATCATTAAGACCAGCCTTTTTTTAACCTGGCTATCGAGCGGTAGCCTTCTTTTCAGAATTACAGCAATACTACCGCACAATATAAAATCAAGGCATGCTGCCAACGCTGTTATTGTTGTGGCAAACACAAATATGCCGGCACCACTAAAATATTGTTTGCCAAAAATCAGGATGTTCAACACCAAAGCAAATGGCAACATGGTCCATGCCATGATGATATAGTCTTTGCTTGTGTATTTTGGAAGCCTGAGTTGCATCACTTACAAATTACCATGTTTTATGCCAAGCGATTATTATTTGTTACACAGGTTGCCGGCCGGTTGTAATGAATTGAAGATTTCGATGTATGAATTGTAAGAATAATTGCCGGGAAAAAGCAGTTATTTGAAAATTTTTGGTTATTGCCGATGGCATTAGTTCATTTCACTTAAGTAAGTTGCCATTTTAAATTGGTATTCTCTTGACACATTTGTTGCTGTTTCTGCAAAGTCGTCTTTTACGGATGCATATATTATTGAACGCCCAACATTCACAAGCAGCCCGCAATCTTTATTCATTCCGTATTTACTTACATCTTCCAAACTTCCACCTTGTGCGCCAACACCAGGTATCAACAAAAAATTATCCGGAATGATCTTGCGGATATTCTCCAATTCTTTTGTTTGTGTTGCACCGACTACAAACATCAGGTTATCAGGTGTTGCCCATGTTGAAATTTTACTGATGACTTTCTCATAAAAATATTGATCATCGCTAGTTTTAAGATATTCAAAATCATTCGCGCCCTTATTTGAAGTCAAACCAAGCACAATGGTAAATTTGTCTTTATAATCAAGAAACGGGCGAATGCTGTCTTCACCCATATAGGGCGCAACTGTTACCGCATCAAACTTATAGGTTTCAAAAAAAGTTTTGGCGTATTGTGCTGAAGTATTGCCAATATCTCCGCGTTTGGCGTCAGCAATCGTAAAATGTGTAGAGGGAATATAGGCGAGTGTTTCTTCCAGCATCTTCCAGCCTTTCAATCCATATACTTCATAAAATGCTGTATTTATTTTATAAGCAACGCAGTATTTTTTTGTAGCATCAATTATTGCCTTATTGAATTGAAGCACAGCACCGGGATTTGTTTGAAGATGTGTGGGAATTTTTGTAAAATCTGTATCAAGGCCAACGCAGAGATAAGATTGTTTTGTTTTGATTTGTTCTACGAGTTGTGTGCGGTTCATTCAAATTCAAAATTATCAATGCAAAGTTGACTGTAATAATTTAAATATGCCCAATTATACTAACAACAAGCCCGGCTGCAATTGTAATTTATGAACTGCTAGCGGCACACGTGCAGACCGTTTTAATGTTTCATTCATGCAATCGTTTCATATATTCAAAATAAAGCAATGAAATTTATGATTGAATGACTGAAATCATGTTTTTACTTAGAGGTTCAACAGCCGGTTCAAAATAATGTGTAAGCATACCTTCTTCATTAATAAGGTATTTGCAAAAATTCCAGGAAGGAGATTGATTCAGCCAGCCATTTTTAGATTTATTGCTCAGCCAGTCAAAAATTTTATTTTGACCAGCTTTTTTTATTACCACAGATTTCTTGGCCAGCGGGAACCTGATGCCATAATTTGCTTTGCAGAACTGAGCTATTGCTTCATCTGTACCTTTTTCCTGGTGTTTAAAATCATTTGAAGGAAATGCAATAACAGTAATCTTATATTGATCATGCAATTTTTGCAATGCTTCATATTGGTTAGTGTAACCGCAATCTGAAGCTGTATTTACAATCAATATTTTTTTTCCTTTATAAAACAAGAGATCTGTTGCTGTGCCATCATTCATCTCAAACACGATATTATAAATCGGAATGGTTGGTTGTACACGATTTTGATTGTAGTAAATTTTATTATTCTTATCTCTTAGTTTATTGCCTGAGATTAAAAGCGGGTAAACGGTTCTTAATATTCTTCTCCTTAACGTCATTAACTCATTTTGTAAGCAATAATATAATCTTCTTTAAGATTCCGGCTATTATTTTTTGAGATTAACCTTATAGTTGGTGGTTTATAATTTATAATCCGTCGAACAAACCTGGCAGAATTTAGCAGGCAATAACTGAACATAATAAAATTCAAATAATTCCTCAGTGTTTCCGTGTAATCATTGGCAATGAAAAGATACTTGCCGCATTACATAACACCCGATTTTTAATCAATATATTTCTGAAGATTGAAATACAGAAGATGCGAAAGATAAATATTACAGCATTCCTTAAACCACTCATGAACATGTATAAAAGCTGAGCAATCTCCCTGTACCTAATTATTTTGCAGTGCATTTATTTTCTTTTTGATGGCATTTTTATCAGCCTGCGTTTTAGCCAGGCTATATGCTTTTTCAAAATTTAATTCTGCTTTACTGTTGTTGATGTTTATATATAGTTCACCAAGCAAAGCATGATAATACTGGTTATTGATTAACTGTAATTTTTCGGCTTCTTCAATGGCTTTTTCTTTTCCATATACTTTCGAAAGCGCAAATGTTCTGTTCAGGGCTGCGATAGGCGAATACTCAAGTTGCAACAAACGATTGTACAAAGCAAGTATGCTTTCCCATTTTTCTTGCAGATCTTCTTTAATGGTATGCCAATAAGCAATGCTGGCTTCAATATGATATTTTGAAATTGTATTTCCTGTTGAAGCTTTATTCAGGAAAAATATACCTTTCGTTATCAGTTCGCGGTTCCATAAACTTTCATCCTGGTCTGCATACAATATTATTTCTCCGTTTGTATTTTTTCTTGCTGCGAATCTTGAAGCCTGGAAGCACATTAAAGAGAGCAAGGCGTTAACAGCAGGCAGGTTGGTTTGCTCATTTTCTGCCAGCAAATAAGTTAAACGCATTGCTTCAAGGCAAAGGTCTTCCCGCAGCACATCATCTTTACTTTCTGAATAATAACCTTCGCTAAACAAAAGATATAAGGTTGTAAGCACATTGTTTAAACGCTTATCTATTTCATATGCGGGCGGAAATTCAATCTGCACATTTTCACGCTGCAATTTTTCTTTTGCCCGCAATAATCTTTTGCTGATCGTTTCTTTATTGCTGAGAAAAGCATTCGCAATCTCTTCAATTCCAAAGCCGCAAAGAATACGTAATGCCAAACCGATTTGCGCTTCAGCAGGTATTACCGGGTTACAAACCGCAAACATCATTTGGAGCTGGCTGTCGGTAATATTTTTTTCAGAAAGATCTATGTCGATTGTTGCAAAATTTGCTTCGTCGTTTTTTAGCTGCGGCTGAATTTTAACGGTAAATATTTTATTGCGGCTGATATAGTTTAATGCCTTGTTACGGGCAACAGTATAAAGCCAGGCAACCGGGTTAGGCGGAATGCCTTTATAACTCCATGTTTCAAGTGCTGACAAAAAAGTTTCGCTTGCAATGTCTTCTGCTGTTTCAATATGTTCAATACCGAAAAGCTTGCAAAGAACAGCGGTTATTTTTGTGAATTCTGTTCTGAATAAATGCGGTATTAATTCTTTTTTTTCCATAAAAAGCTCCTGTAAAAATATTTATTACAGGGGCTTGAATTTTATTTATTACATAGCATCAATTTCCCTCACCTCAACACTTCCATCAAGTATCAAAACAGGACAACCTTTTGATTTTTCCACAGCTTCATCATACGATTCAGCTTTAATAATAGAATAACCACCTATAGCTTCTTTTATCTCGGTATAAGGCCCGTTTGTTACAAGATTATTTTTTACAATCCGGCCACTGTTTTGCAGGCGGTTGCCCTTTGTAACCAATTTATCTTCGGCAGCAATTGAACCAAGCCAGTCCATCCATTTTTGCATCATTTGCTGTAATTGTTGCGCGTCGTTACTTCTTTTTGAATAGTCCATTCTGAAGATTAATAAAAACTCTTTCATGTGTAAAATTTTATAAGATGATTTAATGTGTCCCATCGCCCTGGGCAATTTTTCTTACTTCAACAGTATTGCCATCGCCTTGTAAAACGGGCGAGCCTTTTGCAAATTCAACGGCTTCTTCAACTGAATCAGCCTTTACGATTATATAACCGCCGATTGTTTCTTTAACATCACCAAACGGGCCATTGGTTACAACATTATTGTGATGCACTATTTTGGCATCTTCGAATGGTAAGCCGGTTCCCCCAACAAATTTGTTTTGGGCTGCAATGCCGCCAATCCAATCCATAGTTTGTTTCATCCAAACCTGAATTTGTTCAGGCGAAGCGATTTTTTTACCGTCCTGGTGCCTGAAGATCAAAATATATTCATCCATGATTTAAATTTATGTTCTGTAAAACAGAACTGTTATAAAATTTGATTGATAAGAATACAACAATCGAAAGCTGATAAAATGGACAAGTCAATAAATTTTTTTTATTGACTTGCGCTATTTGCATATTGTGAGGTTTATCATAATAAATTTACTGCATGGCAAAGCAATTTTCAATTAAAGGAAATTATGTCAACATAACAGGCAAAACAATTAATGAAGCTGAAATGTATGTTGAAGAAGGAAAGATCAGTAACATAAAAATTGCGGGTGATGAAAATAAACTGTTGCCTTATATTTTGCCTGGGTTTATTGACAGCCATGTGCATATTGAAAGCAGTATGCTTGTGCCTTCTGAATTTGCGAGGCTTTCGGTTGTACACGGTACGGTTGCCACTGTTAGCGATCCGCATGAAATAGCGAATGTGTGTGGTATGGAAGGTGTTGAATTTATGATTGCAAATGGCAGCGAGGTAAACTTTAAATTTAATTTCGGCGCGCCAAGTTGCGTGCCCGCCACCATTTTTGAAACAGCCGGCGCTGCATTAAACAGTAATGATGTTGAACAGCTTTTGAAAAAAACGGAGATAAGGTATTTAAGCGAGATGATGAATTTTCCCGGCGTATTGATGCAGGATGACGAAGTGATGAAAAAGATTAAAGCGGCACATGAATTAAACAAGCCTGTAGATGGCCATGCACCCGGGTTACGCGGTGAGGAAGCAAAAAAATACATTGAAGCAGGTATATCAACAGACCATGAATGTTTTACAAGAGAGGAAGCATTGGATAAGTTGAAGTATGGCATGAAGATCATTATACGGGAAGGCAGCGCCGCTAAAAATTTTGAAGCTTTGATTGATCTGTTAAATGATTATCCAACTGAAATGATGTTTTGCAGCGACGATAAACATCCTGATAGTTTAGCTGAAGGGCATATTAATAAATTATGTGAACGTGCTGTTGCAAAGGGTATTGATATTTTTAAAGTGTTACAGGCTGCATGCATCAATCCTGTTCATCATTATAAGCTCGATGTAGGCTTGTTAGAGGAAGGTGATGCTGCTGACTTTATCCTTGTAAATAACCTCAAAGAATTTAAAGTAATTCAAACGTATATCAATGGTGAACTGGTTGCTGAAAGCGGTCAAACAAAAATTCAATCTATTCCTGCAGGTATAATCAATAATTTTTCTGTTGAAGAAATTGACAAGAAAGATCTAAGTATTGAAGCCGGTGCTTTTGTTTTTGATAAGGGGCGAGTACCGGTTATAGAAGCATTAGACGGGCAACTCATCACCAACAAAATTTCCATAAAGCCAAAAATTGTAGATAATAAATTGGTGAGTGATGTCGAAACGGATGTTTTAAAGATTGTTGTTGTCAACCGTTACAGCAATGTGCCTGTTGCAAAAGCATTTATTAAAAACATTGGTTTAAAACAAGGCGCTATTGCTTCTTCTGTTGCGCATGACAGCCATAATATTGTTGCTGTTGGTTGTAATGATGAAACACTCGTCAAAGCAATTAATCTTATTATACAAGCAAAGGGCGGCGTAAGTTGTGTTGATGATAACGGCAAAGAAAAAATTGTTGCTTTGCCTGTAGCCGGTTTGATGAGTGCAGATGATGGTTATACGGTTGCCGCTGCTTACACTGAAATTGATAAAATGGCCAAAGTGCTTGGCTCAAAATTATCAGCGCCTTTCATGACCTTAAGCTTTATGGCGCTGCTTGTGATACCGCATATAAAGCTCAGCGATAAAGGCTTGTTTAACGGAGACGATTTTTCATTTTTCTGATGTTGCAAGCTTGTCGCTTATAGTATCCGCGCTCATTACAGATAAGGCAAGGCTGTCGGTGCCTTTTGGTAAGTGGTATTTTATTTTGAAATTTTTTATCGACCCGGGCCGTAAAATATCAGGCATAACGTCTTCATGTTCTTCAACACGAATGCCGTTTTTATAGCACAACCTTTCCAGCACAGTGGGATCCGAAGCTTGGAATTCACGTGACTTGAAGTCGCGGC